>Ga0181412_1000021_pt1 | contig 57932 bp, 41 predicted proteins | sample 35SPOviralmetaG_FD_130113 | JGI IMG/M metagenome (GOLD analysis project Ga0181412, IMG submission 130113) | Marine viral communities from the oligotrophic San Pedro Time Series (SPOT) site, San Pedro Channel, CA, USA - 35 SPOT_SRF_2012-08-15 | ecosystem: Environmental > Aquatic > Marine > Strait... | reverse complement strand
CATCATTACATTGCAGTGTGTTCTACACTGCTGGCTCATAATTTTAACAACTTCAATAAAGTGTTCGTGATTGCCTTCTTCGGGATGATAACTTAAACACACATGATCAAATTTGTCTTTGTTTTTTTCCCACCAGCGTATAGTTCTACTGCCATTGCTAATAAATCCAATGTCATGTCCTATCTCTTTGATGTACTCTGCACACTTTATAAAGTCTTTCCACAGTGTGACTTCGCCGCCTGTAAATTCAAAGTAAACTTTTCTAGGAGCATAGTGTTCTACTGTAGCATCAATAAATCGTGTAACAACATCAAAGTCATTCCATCCAAACGATCCATCATTGAGTATACTAGGACAATAGCTACATGTAAAGTTACACATGTTGCCTAAGTTCCAGTTTACTACAACCCAGTTTTTAGCTTCTTGGTGGTGATGATCCAACCTGTTGTAAAAGTTTTGAGGGCCTAAGGGCATAAGTTAATCTTCGACTCCAATATCATCAATAACTTGTGCTTCTGTAATCATAGCACCAAGTCTATGAGGGTTTTTGTAAACAGCTTTAAAGAATCTACTTGCTACCGGATCCATATCACTTATTTCTAAATCTAATACACCACGCAACTGTGATCCCAATTTAACTGTCTCTTCTTTAAGTTTATTTAAGTCCCAAGTTGCGCCTGTGTTTATACACATCTGATCCCCGCCCTCAAATTGAGGGAATAGTTCAGTATTAAAATAATTACTCAACCAATCAAAGTCTCTCACATTTTTCCAGTCCCAACTATGTCTTTCTACATTTGTCATATGACATCCAAGTCTAGAACCATATATTGCCCATAGTCCATTGGTCACATCTTCGCCTATGCTCATCCATACTAACAATCTTTTATAATTTTCTCTGTGTATTCTTTTTATATCTTCTGGATCAACTACATCACCATTTTCCAGTCCCATCTTTACACCTTCACGGAAACCTGCTCTCCATGCTTGTAGTGGGCTACCATTGTTCATTACATCACAATACACATTATTCATTTGCACATAATGGATATTCCAACAAAAGTCAACCTGTGCTCTTTTATCACTTTTCGGGGCCGCTTCGTGTGTACGCATTTGATTAACTACATCAACGGGCCAACACTTGATACCACCATTACCATATACTAAACCATTTACAGCATTTTTACCTGCCCAACTAACAACATCTACAGATCTAATTTTATCCATATCTAATTCAATATTAAAAAAATCTTCTCTTACAATATTATCAGCATCAACAGTAATAAAACGTTCTGTATCGCTAAGAGCCGCCGCGGCTTTGTGTGCGGCATCACTACCCCATACTCCATGACTGCGTTTTGCCCACGGACATTTATCTTGTAGGTCTGCCCAATTTTGTTCTGCGTTAGGCTCGTCATAGCTGATATATATTATATCAAATTCAGATATCGGTATAAGATTTGGCATTTAAGCTACCTCCAGTTGTAGGTCGAATGTTAAACTTTTATGCTCTTCCCGAGTCATAATTTTACAATCATTTAAATCGACGTTTGTGTTTAATTTAGTTCTCTTATTATATCCTATATCGTCATATGAAATATGCAATACATCTACCAGTTTATTTACATTATTTTTTTCAACTAGATATAAAGTTATATCTCCGTAGATTTTTTGTTCAGATGGTTGAACAAAATTACTATGCAGATAAAAAATTCTTGCAGTTTTTCCATTAATAGAATAGCCTTTTTCACCATCAATAATCGTAAATGGATTTATTACCTGCGGATTCTTTTCTTCAATGTCGTGTACCAGTCTTTTCTTGTCTCTTCGTCTACCAAATTCAGCTCTTACAAAGTTTTGTTTTCTTTTTACACCATAAGTCTTAAAAATCTTTTTAGTTAATACAGTGATTTCACCTAGCCCACAAATTGATCTTAGTTTATGTAAGTCGTAAATTATGTAGCCGTCTGACACTAGTTTCTTTGTGTCTATCTCTATTGTGCCTATTAGAAAGTTAGGGTCATTGCCTTTTATAAGAAATAACTGAATGTTATCATACTTACCTTCGCTATCTTCATTGATAGCTATGTGTTTATGATATCGACGACCTGTCATTTTATATAGAGTATCTTGATTAAAGTTAACTTCCAATTTCCAACTGTTGATATAAAATATAACGTTTACATCTTGATTATTTTCTACAATAGGTATTTGGCTTAAAAAGTTTTCAGCACTTTTTATTCTCAGACTTTCGCTTTTTTCCACTAACTTAAATCCATCGCTAACCTCAATTACACGGAATTTCTGAGGATTCAAAACCCCTTTTAAAATATCTTTTGCATCTTCTGATGCCGAAAGCACATAAGGATATTGGATCTCTTCTCTAGGTCTATTTGTTACAGTGACTACTTCTTCAGTCTCATCGTCGAAATATACACACCATTGATAGGGAGAAACTTCGATCGATTTTTCACTAACAAATGTAGGTGGTGCATCATCAAACTGTTCTGTAGACATCTAGTAATTCTTCGGTTAAAAAATTCTCATCACAATAGTGAATAATTCCACTTGTAATAATATGATTTTCAATTTGTATCTTCCCTGAATCACTTATCCAGGTATTAAGCATTTCAGTCCATTGGTCAGGTATATCTTCTGTCCATACTCCTTGCGAATCTGCATGCAAGTCAAAGTGATTGCTCAACCTTACCCCGACTCCATCTGACATATCTAAACAGTGTGTTATTAAATTGCATAAAATATTTTTATCAAATGTCGTAGGTTTTTTGTCTTGAAAGAATTTACTATATGCTCCTCTCCAGTTTTGCATTATCGGATCAGCCATTTTAAACCATTCAATTGCCGCTGGTGCATCTTTTTTCCAATATATTATATTATTAAAAAATTTAGGTAACTGATATTGATTTTCAAATTCAAATCTGAATGTAGTGTCGATAGGATAATTTCTATAAGTTAATGCATTTTCTGGTATACAAAAATCACCATTTGAATTCATTGTGTCCCATAATAAGTCTATATCAATACCATGTATTAGTGTATCAGCGTCGATATAAATTGTTTCATCAAAAGGACTACAATGAATCATTTGCCAAATGTTCATGCCATGGAACCCATCTGCATAAGCACTATTTCCAAATGGTAGTTCAATAATATAGTCAAACATTTTTAAATAATTTTTATCTACTTCGTCTGATTTACCTTTGTCAACAACTAAACAAATTTCTGCTGTAGGGTCACTATTTTTTATACTACATGCAAGTCCGTAGCTGTGAAAAATTCTATCTTTATCAGTATTAATACCAAGTGTAATAAATCCTCTAGACATCAAACTTCTCCTTAAACATATCATTGATAGTTGCTATTTGTCTATCTAATGCTCTTTTGTTCATTAAATGCATATTAGTGTTGGTATATCTACACAAGATATTTTTCCATGCTTCAACTCTATTGTGTTTTAAAAATACAAAGTCATCTAACGAATTCAATTTTACTATATCATCTTTTTGATCCATATTAAGTAAAGGAGTACTTTTAAAGTCGTCTACAAAAGTTTCATTTTGAAAACCGTTCATCATATGACTAGCAATACTTACACAAAAGTCTGTTCTGAATAGTTGTTTGGGAAACTGATATAGCAAACTGTAATATTCCCAATTGTCTTTCACATGAGCCCAAGTATCAAAAAACATTTTACTATGTTCGCTTTGATCGAAATAAACTACAGTACTCCACCAGTGATTCACTCCAGCACTATTCAACATCATTTCGTCTCGATAAGGCAATTCGCCTCCAAAATATTCAGCTGTTCTATGCATAGATATTGGAATATTTGTGTCAAATATATAATCATAAAAATTATTTTGTATAATAAAATCTGTATCTATTAACAGTGTGCGTTCGAATGGTGTGTATTCAAAAATTTTGTGTTTATTAGAGTTTTGAAAATTTGCAGTAAATTCAGTCCAAGGACTGTCATGATGTACTCTTAAATTCTGGTTGTGTTGAGGGCTAGTAATTACCGTAAAATCAAAACAATAATCCATGTCTTTTTGACTCAGACTTTCTCTCATCCAAGCTTCAGTTCCTTCATCTGTGATTAAAGCAACTGTGTTGTTTTTCATATTTTTCTTAACAAATTTACTTACAACACTAGCAAATTTTACATAGTCTAACTGTTGATTGTTGTATGCAAAAATACATACCCCATTCCCTTTTTTAACACTATCCATTTACCAGTCCATTATGCTCTTAATATTTCTAGCTTTTATAATTTTATCCATTTGTGTTTTATATTCATTTGTAGATTCAGTGTAGGCGCTTAGTAAACTATCTAAAAATTCTTTTAAATTTTCTATCCAAATTGGCGATTCTTTTGAATCTAAGATTACTGCATCTTGTTTTCCGCTATCTATTAGAGTTTTTACAAAACTAATCACAACAGGATTAGCATTAAAAACTCCTTTATTGTAATTTACAGTTTGCAGAACATGCATACGTTGTCGTATTGTTCTTTTTTGATTACTTAGAGTAATTCGATAATTCGCAAATTCTAAGGCTTTCTCGAGTCTCTCGTCCATGGTGAGTTTCTCCTATAATTATATACTACTATAACTTATTTATGTTGGGTTTGTCAACAGTTTTTTTAGCTGTCGTCTGCACTATTAAGATTGTTTGTGATTGTTACTGTTGGAGCAGGAGCTATATTAAATGTTGCTCCGCCTTGCGTTATAGCATCTGGCATCAGATAGCTTAGTGTAGGAGTTAACGTACCGTCAATAATGTTATTGTGTGCAGTATCATCTAGTACTATTTTTAGATGTACTTCGGCTCCGTTTGCCGCATATTTTCCATAGAGTTTAAACTTCAATGACTGATAGCTACTGTACATGCTGTATGCACTAACATATACTGTGCTACTGTATGATCCGCCGATAATTGCAGGATCTGCCCACTGTGGGAAAGCGCCTGGTCCACTGATGTATCCATAACCATACCCAGAAGTTCCTGAATCGCCTACTGTTCTATTTAAAGTAACACCACTTGATGTAAACAAAAGACCTTCATCTGCTGATCCAGCATCACTGCCATCACCGTAATACTGTGTTAATTGATAAAAACCTTTACCTGTGCTTGTACCAGCTGTAGTACTACTACTTTGTGTTACTGTGTCCCAATCTAAATTTAATACACCCATTTCATTTATAACATCGCTCCAGTTATAATATCCTGCTGTACTTCCGCCACTCATAGCTAGATTGAGTCTTACTTGTCCGCCACTATTAAAAAAGTATCTTGCTTTGTTATAGCTTCCCCAGGTCCATTTGTGTTCACCTGCAAGTTTGGTGTTCCACTGTGCGGTTCTAGTATACGGACCTCCGGATACTGGTGTTGCAACCAATGCACTAGCATTTGTAGCATCAACTGTTAAATGATTATTATTTGTTAAGATACTGCCGTCAAATTTTGTTTCTACTACGTTTAAATCTTCAGCCCTGATAGTTGTTCCAAGTGCTACATTATTTCTATTTGCTGGTACTACAAAAACTAAATTACCGTCGGTAACATTTATATGATCAATACTAACATTTGTACGCTCGACCATTGCTTGTAATCTTGCGGCAGTAATTAAAGTACCAGCAGACAAATTGTAAGGAATATCAGTGGCGCCCCAGCCAAATTTATGTGTATCGATTCTATTACTATCAGTAACTGCCGCGGTTTGGTAATTATCACCAAAAACCTTGTTAACTTTTGTTGCTACCGTATTATAGTGTACCGCAGTTGCTATTTGTCCGGGTGAGACTGCCATTTATTTTGCTCCAACTACTACTTCTACTGTGCCTGCATCTTCGGTATCTTTACTCTCAAGTGCCCTACCAATTATTGGTCTAAAATCAGGGCTATCACCTTTATGTGCTATTGCTGTTCCTGGTGTCGAACTTGATACAATCCTATCACCTTTAACAACTTTTCCAATTACTTTACACGGAACTCTACCTGCTAGTGCTACAAAAGGATGTGTTGCATCTGTTCCTGCACTTGCATTCATTTCAAATCCTGGCGAGTCACTTACAATTCCAAAAACATCTATGTCTGATTCTTGTAATGTTTGTGTAATTTCGTGTGTACCACCTAAGCGTACTACTGTTCCTGCTTCGTATTCTGCATCTGCGGCATAACGTTCTGCAAGGTCAGCATAATCTGCACTAGTAGCTGTACCTCTAAACTTATAGTTTGTTGTACTATTCATTTGGATGCCTGCTTGAATAGTTGGAAACTGTGTTGTTAGTGCAGTCGTGCCGTCTTCTAAAAATTCTGTTGATTTGGGTGTCCAAACTGTAGTATCATCAGTACCTATCCAGACAATGTTGTTATCAACTATCATCTCAATTGTTTTGTGATATGCGTTTGATGTATCTTGTCTATTTCTATATTCAAATCTTGTGGTGCTAGCTGGTGCTCCAATTTGGAACCAACTACCGTTATCATAAAGTTTTAATAAACTGTTCGTAGTATCATACCAAAGTTGACCTTCGGTAGGATTAGTTGGGGCATTAGCATCAGCAAAGTTTTCTAATAAATGCAGTAAATTTTCATTTAATAGTTCACCGAAATTTGTATAGTTTTTTCCTATTAAATTAAGACTGGTACTAGTATCAACTGTACCGTCATTTACTGTTATTGCTGTTTTACTACTTTGGCTATAATCTACTGTATATGGCATCTTTTTTTCCTATTATAAGTCCGCAAACGAACTTCTTATTCTTAATGTATAAACAACTTGTATCTTTCGATTGGCACTTTTTTGTACCGGGTGAAAAATTACGTGAGTCAACAAATCGTTGTTGGCTGTATAAAGTGCTAGTTCGTCAAATACGTATGTACCATTCATATTGGTAGCTGTATCTGTAGTGTCTTGTCCAGTTGGAGTTCCGTAGTCTAATGTACAAGTGACAGTTACATCACTATATGCATTTGGACTAGTGTGGCTAGCTTCTGTACTGTTGTCTGCACTTCCGCTAATTGTTTCATCTACTGTTTGACTGTGTGTCTGATTATACAATGCTCCACTAGCACTGTTTGTATTTGTTGCTTTGTATGTAACAGCACCCAGTCCGTCTATACTTGTTCCTCCGTTACCAAAACGAAGTGTTTTAATTTCATATGTACTTGTTGCTCCTGATTCAGAAGCTAATAGGTTTGCAAGTGCAATGCTCATATTTTCAAAGTTTACAGCATTACGTCTACGAACCAGAACCTCACCTGATTCAGGATCCCAAATTTTAATATGACCTTCAATACCTATTAGTGGTGTTTCAATTTGTTCTAAACTCATAATATCTTCCAATTTATAATATTTATATCGATCCTTGCCCTGCATTTCTAATGAATGCATGCTCTGGTGAAATTCCTGCGGCACTTAGGCTTACACCGCTATCATTGTACGCCATTCTCAAATTATCACCATAATCAGAGAACTTTTCCAGTATCGGAATACGTGTTGTTGCGCCACTGTTTACTACAGTTGCACCGCTGTTGTGTGCTTTTTGTGCAGTTCCTAATGTGCCTCTTGTGCAATATAGTAAGTTATTACCACTTACTGCACTATATTCAATTCTTTCGCCGTTGATGTAAACAACTCCAGGAACTTCGCCTACACCAAATACTGTGTTAGGATTATCTAATACAGTTGCATCTGCTACAGGAATTGTTGTATCTAATCCGGTAACACTTGCAGTTGTTGTTGTCTTTTGTGCATCTACAATAACATTACTAAATTGTATGTCATTTGGTTGATATACACTCATTCTAAATGTTCTTGTATCAGATGTTACTGTATTTCCACTAGCATTTGTTTGAACACTAATTGCAATATTCTCTGTGAAGTCAGTCGGATAAAGTTCTTCACCCCATCCTTCACAAGCAGGTTGATCAAATACATTTCCATTATATATGAATTCGATATCATTGTCAACAGTTGTAAAATTAGCGTAATCTACTTGATTGCCAAATACAGTTGAAAATGCGCCGCCATCTAACACAAGATCACAATCCCAATCTCTTGTTGTATGATCGTTATGTTTAATTGTAATAGCCATATTTCTTGTTTGCTCGTCAACTTGTATATCAGTTGCTTCTGCATGAGTATTTGAATCTATTAGACTTAGCAACTTTGTATGAAAAGGTTTAATTTGATTAAAGTAATCTTCAATAGTTTCAATACTGTATCTTTGATACTTTTCTTTATTTGTTAGTAACTGATGTTTAACTTTTAGTTTGACATAGCTAGTTTTAAAAGCAAAATCATCTGTTGTATTTTGTAATATTGCTGAATATAGTAGCTTAAACCATAACTTGTTGTACTTAACTTTGTGACGACCTATGAATATTTTACTTCTTACAATATCCATTAACTTGCTTATTTGTTCACTACTGCCACTATCGTAAGGGGTCATTGCATAACCAGCTGAGTCAAAGCCATGTCCAAACTTACTTTCAAACCAAAATTGTTCACTAAACTCTAGTGTTGCTTTTTCTTTGTACACTAGTTTACTTTTTTCGTTAGTGAATAAAAACATTTCTTGTCGGTTTATTCCATCATCACCGATGTTGGTTTTAATTAAAACATAACTTCCGTCAGCTGGATCTACATCATTATTATAATCATCTAAATTATCGTATACCACGTCTGCTACTGTATTTGGATTGAAACTAAAAGTAGTTTTACCACTTGCATCTTTTTCTACTAGATACCAATCTTTATAACTTGTATAATTTCTAAGATTATAAGTTGTATTTCCTTTTACAAAATCATCAAATAATACTGTGTATCCGTTAATCTCATCTACAACATTTATCTCACCAACTAAATCATTGAGTGCTTCAATAAAATTTTGTCTTGCTTCTTGTATGTTTCTGAATAAAGTTTGTCTAGGTCTTACTAAGTGTCCATAACGATTATGTCTATGAAGATCGTAATCAGGTAAATGTTGTCCTTTCCAGATTTTAATATCATCTTCTTGAGTAACATCTATTAGACTATAATCATATATCTTACTCCAGTTAGTATTATTTAAATCTGTTGACGGATCGTTGTTCTGGTTTGGTTTTAAACTTGTGTAATAACTTCCATTGTGTAATACAACTGCATCTTGTGTATAAGCAGTAAAACTTGACCAAGTTGTATATGGTTTATCTTCAGCATAATTATTGTAACTTGCAAGACTATCTCTCATTTTAATATGAAAGTACTCTGGAATAATACAAGAAGGATCACCGTCAGCTAATAGCTTCCATTCATTCAATGGCATACTATTTGTATCTCCATAACTTTGATTAACTTGTACAACACTATTTTTGGTTACAAATGAATCAATGTTGTTTAGCAACAACTGACTATCACCACTAGCCGCCGCCCAACTTAATCCATAACCGTTTGGATTGGTCAGTAAAGTAGACAATTGTTTTACGTTGTACTGTCTAGATCCTTTGTATGAAAGTTTATCTTTGACCCAGAAGTAATACACACTTTCGTCTCGTTGTGTGCGTGGATTATAGTATACCTGTTCAGTCCAGTTATACACTTTTTCGTTATTAATTATATTAAAGTAGGCTTCGCCACTCGCTTCAGATCCGTCAATGACAATAGCATCATCTACAGCTTGACTCCACTGATCTGGTAAAACAGGAGATCTTGTCCACTCGTATATATCAATTGTTGCGCCGTCAGCTAGCTTACCCCAATTTGCTTGTTGATAATCTATTGTGCTTTGTTCGTAGTCTAAATAGATTGCAGTACTAATATTCCACCATCTGGTGCCTACCCATTCGTCTTTCCAAGCTGAGGTGTTTATAATTTCGCCATCGTTGGTATTATAGTTATAGCTAGCAATATCATTAACTAATTTGAAGTCAATTTCTTTATCAATAAATCCAAATATAATACCTTTAGCAGGATCATATGTTTCAATGTTTGCTATGCTAGTTCGACTTACTGCATCATATATTTTAACATTACTAATTAAATCGTTACGTGCTTGTTCAATTCCATTACGCACAAGATTCCAACTTCCATTGTTGTGACCGTTATTGTCGTCCCAATCACCTACCCATTTGTATACTGCACTTTTGTTATATCCATCGTCATCTACAAAAGCATAAATTGGATTAGCACTTTGTTGTTGTCTAGTTCCTGAGAAGTTATATTTGTAAACTCCGTTTACTTGTTGATTTTTCACACTATCTAAACTATTGTATGTGTCAAATCTAACTGGTCGTAATGGATATACGTTTCCTGCGGCGCCTTCTTCTTGGATATATTCGTCAATATAAAATTGTGCAGTATTACTAGTATCAACTCTGGTTACTTTGTGTATTCCGTCGATGCTTGGTGTTGTAGCACTGCCTCGTATTAATACAAAATCACCTGCTACTAAGTTATGTGCTTGTGTAAGATTTGAAGGATTTCTAGATACAGTAATTTGTGCTTCATCTGCACTATCAACTCCAGCACAACTTTTTGAAATATACATATCAAAATCCATTGTTTGATATACTTCATAACCTTTATTATAATTTCCAAACTCACTATCGTCTGCAACCCATATACTCAGTACATTAGGATCAGTAATCTCTTGGAAAACCTCCACGCCACTTACTATAGCATTGAACACATTTGATACATTTGTTGCAATTGCTGTAATTGTTTTGGCTGTTATGCCAATAACACTATTTGCAGTACCTGCACCTATTACTAGTGTACTATTTGTACTGGTTAGCTTTAATCTGTTGTTGCTATTGCTTGCTGTTACGCCACTGATTGTTGCTGTATTAATTTTGTCTACAATATCGTTAATACCAAGAGCCACACCACTAGTACTTGTTGATGTACTCGCTGGAGTCACACCTTGTGTTAAACCAATAACACTATTTGCAGTACCTGTTCCAATAAACAGATTTGCAAGGTTACAGTTTATCTGTAGTAAATTTGTATTAGCACTATTAATCTGCGCCGTAATTCCTGTAATGTTAGCATTATTAATCTGTGAAACTACTTGTGAAATAGTTAAGTTAGGTGTACTTGTAGTAATACTACTTGTTGCCGCAATAGTTTCTGTAACACTACTAAAGCCTACATCACTGTTTGCTGTGCCTGCACTAATTACAAGACTATATGCAACAGTAGGTGTACTTGTAGTTTTTGTAATCCTTAAAAAATTACTGCTTGCACTTGCAGTAATGTTAGCAATTCCTGCGGCTGTAATCTTGTTGACTATATCACTAAGTGAATATGTTTTGAACACTGTCGAACTTTGTGTTGTTACCACAGTACTATTTGTAATAGTTACAGTTGGATTAGCAATTAGATATGTTTTAACGGCTGTGATATATGCTCCAGAGGCTATAGCTGTTTGTGTTGATGTTATATCACTACTTGGTATTACAGTAGATCCACTTAGTACTGCTGACGCTACATAACTATTTCCAGTTTTAGCATTTATTAATGCTACATCGCTGGTAATTAAACTGGCTAGTTGTGTTGCATAACTTGGACTAGTATTGTACAAGGCAAGTGTTTGTGTCATATTAACACCTGCATCACTAACACTAAAATATGTTGTTAAAAATGTTGCCCAAGCACTACTGTTATTTGCACTAATGTAAGCAACACGTAAACTTTCTAATGCGGCTGATCTGTTTGTAGCCAGTGTGGTAACATTACTAAAACCATTGGCATTGAATGCATTCTCAAATGCCGCTTGTAATGTTACGTTTGATGTACTGCTTACTGTATCATTGAATGTCACTGTTGTACCATCAATTATCAAAGTTTTTGTTGCACTTCCTACAAAACTTGGGTTACTCACTGTGCCTGTTTTTACAATGTTACTATAATTTGTTGTGGACACTGTATTGGCAAATGTAATTGTTTCTGCAAGCACACTATTTTCTCCAAAGATCAGTGTACTACCATGTGTAACTACGTTAGATGTTACAATATCCTGTGTTCCGATTTTGTTAATAACACCTAATGCTGTAGTTGTTGAAGTTTTTGTTAAGCTCACAGTATTATTATCAATTACAATTGTCCCGCCACTTGCAGGTACAACCGGAAGTGCAACTGCGCCTATTAGCTCAATTGATTCATTGGCACTGCTCAATCCTGAATATCCTTTAGGATCAATCATTTGATACGCTTTACCTTGATAAATTATCTTATCGTTGAACTTATAGCTTTTATCAGGTTCCCAATAATTAGAAAGTTGCCAGTCTCCATCAAAGCTATAAACACTTTTTGTCGGAGTAGGAAATGATAACATATCTTCTCTTTTTAATACTCTGAAGTCTGTTTCACTGGTTAGCGGTAATCCTGCTTTAATGTAGTCATTTGCAAATACATTTTCTTCTGTAATACTGTTATTATCATAAGTGTTTACTGCTCTTGTTGTAAAATTACTACCAGGTGTACCTGTAACTATCAACGGACTATTTAAATCTATATCAATGGACAGGTCAGTTAATACATCATACTTCTGAGTATCAAAAAATCTAACAGGTTGTGGACTAGTTACTACTAAGTCAGGTGTAATTTCAAATTCTAAAGTTTCTCTGGATCTCGTATCACCAAAGTCACCTAATCTAACTGCCCATTCTTCATGTAGTTCTCCAGTAGCATCTGCATCAAAAATACCTTTGTTTCTTAAAAATGAATCTAGTGCATGCCTAGTACCTTTGTACTTGTATGAGCCTTTGACCAACTCGAACAATGAATCATCTTCTATGTCTAAGTTTTCAGCCCATGTTGGTTGATTATATCCAACATTGAATCTAGCTACATTACTTTTTTGTTTATCCGAAAGTGTTTTTGTTTTGCCAAAATATTCATCAGCTTGTCCAGCTAAACTATCAAAGTTTGGAATAATAGTATCGTTGTTAACTATAAATCCAGGACTATATAATTTTCCGTTCCAGTCTTTTGTTCTACTACCTTGCCATACAATTCTAGTGTGTCGTTGTCCTATAATAGGATCATACAAAACATCACTAAAGTCAGTAATACTGTCAAACACAATTATATGTTCTATTTCAGTTTTGTAAAGTCTTAAACCATAAACTTCAGTAGCACTTGTTTTTGTTTTGAATACAGTATCACTATCTGGAATCATTAAGTTTCTATTTACAATTAGATCATTTGACGATATTCTCTTACCCAAAGAATCGTTTATATTAAACACGCCATCATATTTAGAATCTAAATTATCAAAATATCCACTGTGACCATCATTTACAATTATAGAATTTGCATTAGGAATTAGATATAACTTGTCTGCACTATCGCCGTTTGCCCATGTAATAAAATCAACTCCTAAACTTTTCCAATCTTGTGGGAAGCCTAAGCCATTTAGATAGTTACCATAACCTAAAATAAAGTTATAAGTGTCTTGAATAGTTGTGATGGTAGTGTTATAATTTAATTGACTGATTGATGTCTCAAACCCAGTATATCGATTTACAGTTATATTGTCAATGGGCACTGCAATTACACTACTGTTTGAATCAGACTTATTATAGTTGAAATAATAATTGCTATTGTCGTAGCCTGATATTTTATATCCTGACGATACTTTTTCAAGTATTATACCGCCGTAAAAATATTCTCTGCTAGGCTTGCTGTTGTACAAAATTGTTTTGTAATTTTCTTCTGGAACTACAACTCTTCCTTTGTCTTGACTGCTTTCTAAAATAAATTTTTGATTGTTGTTTACAAATCCACCAGCTTTGATAATTGGAGAATATTTCATTTTGTCCAATCTAACTCTGATATCAGCTGACGAAGTTGCTTCTATTCTAGCATATTCAATCATTGCGTTTTGCAAACCTACATGATATTCTATATGATTATCAGCAATATAAGCATCGATTACAGCATTGCCCGACACTGTTACTGTAGGACTATTATAATAGTTACTGCCTGTATTGGTTATACTAACACTCTTCACACTTCCATTTTCAATAAATGCTGACATAGTAGCGTCAGATCCAAAGTTATCATTAATGGTTATTGTTGGAGCACTTGTATAGCCAGTTCCAGCTGAAACTATTCTTACTAGTTCAACTATTTTTCCTTGTGATTGTTCCCCTGACAGATTAACTGTTTTGAAACTTGTTAGTTTATTGTCTTTGTTACTAACTATAATTGGTTTATCAAATTTAGTTGTTGCATTGTTTACATTTTTCTCAACTCTATAATTAGTTGAAAAATAATCGTTTAGTGCAATCAAAGGTCTAGTTTTTAAAAGTGCGAGAAAGCTAACAATTTTATACTCACTAGTACTTCTCCATTCTGCTTCGACTGGTCCCCAATCACCATAAGCAAAATCTTTGGATCGTTCTGCCGCACTTGGTGTACCAACAACGTTAGCTGTGTCTGGATCATTTAGCACACCAGCATTAGTAACCAAAACATTATTTGCCCAGTCATAACTGTTGTAACTGTAATTAATATCAAACACATCATTGGTACTAGGATCACTGACTTTACCATATTTTAATGCTGTGATTAATGCACTTCTTTTAGTTGCATTAGTCCAACTATAATTACTATCCCACCAAGTTGGTTTTTTACTATAGCCCATCATTTCCCAAGGGTGTGTATGAGGCTTATCTGTATTAAAGAAATAATGATATATTCCTCTCCAACCACCTATGTTTGGAGTAACACTACTATAGTTCCAAGTAAATTTATCACCGCCGCTATAGTATGAAGTAGCATTATATCCAGACTTGTTGTTTTTAATACTCCATTTATTATATTCACTTTTTATAGAGTCTTGTACTTCAGCCCAACTATATCTGTCTGCCCTATGTGCGTTAGGACCATATGTTGAAATATTTTTTACATCATCATGTTTTATGTTTAAGTTATTAAAAATTCTACATTCTAAATCATATATTACTGCATCTTCTGGACTAAATCCTGCACGAGATCTGTCGTATAATTCAGTACCTTTCCTGATGTGTACGCTACCGTCATGTGCTATTATAACATTAGTATTTGCTGTGCTATTACTATCTATACTATAATCTGATCTTAATTCAGGATTATGAGGTTTAATCATACCTAGCTTTACTGCACTGCTAGGAACAAAACTTAAACTGTCACGCTTGTACCATCTGACATGTGCTCTTGCAAGCCCGTCTGATGGATATGTAATTGTAGTTGTGATAGTTACTTTATTGCTTGCTAGAGTATAGTCTATTCCTTTAACTAAACTTCTCCATCTTTTGTTTCCTAAACCATCAGCATCATTTACCCAAACTTGTATATGATTCTGGGAGTCTTGATATGTGTTAACGCTTTGTGGTAAATCAAAAACTTTTGTAGCTGTATTTGTAAACGAAAAGTCTTCACTGGTGAATTCTTTAAACATTGCCATATCGCTTCTGGCAAATGCACTATCTTTATTACTACCTAAACTTAATGCTTTTAAGGTCTCGTCGGTTAATTCGTGAACACTTTTTGAAATGTCCAAAGACTTATTTAATTGTACAGCTTTTTGTTTAAACTTTTGCAAGAATAATGAATAGTTGTTACTTGCATGTTTAACACTGCTAATAATATCAGTATCTTTATCCATCATTGTTTGATTCAACATTTCAGTTGAATAAGGCTGTTGCCTAATTGTTCCACCAAATTCATGTACGTGTGCTAGATTGCGATAGTTGTTTACGCCAAAATAATTTCCAGTAAACCCTGGTATAGATTCCATTTGGTTACGCATATGTTCAATTAAATCTCCAAAGCTAACTTTTGTCATTGTTGTGTTCTGCGGATTTAACGTTTGTACGTCAGCAACTTGTTGATCACCTTCAGCCGTATCACTGTAAACATTATGTGTATAATATTCAACTTCGTACTTGTCATTTTCAGATAAGCCTCCTGTTATGGTGAGTATATTACCAGATATTGTATAATTTGTTACTTCAGAACCGTTGTTATAAACTTTTACAGTTGTATCATTTGCTACTGTATTGAAATATATAATACCATAATTGGTTGGCGAAGCCTTTATTCTATATTTTATTTCACTAACAGTTGGATTAGTAATTGCAATAGTAAACTCATCTCCTGAACCAGCATTTCTTGTATAGCCGCCAGCTATAGCAGTTCCGTCTGTGTTTACAAATTCTATTTCAGCTTGTGGAAATTGTGTTTTAATTGTGTATGTTGTATTAGTATTCCAAAACAATTCAGGCATAGTGCCGTTGATATCGTTGAGATTATTCTTTAAACTAGTGGTTTGCTGTGACTTAACATTATACAACCCATTAAACTTTGTAAAAGTGTAACATCTATCATTGTTATAAGTTCCGTAACCTAAATCAAAATTAAGTGCTTGTGTAGCAGTTTGTTTGGTTACTGTTTTTCTAATTAATCTTTTAACTGGTTGTCCATTTCTTACTAGTGACCAACCATTGAAAGTTTTGTTGTTAAAATCTTTGAACAAGTAATAACCTTTGATCTTTTGTCTAGACTTTTGATTATTAGTATTGCTATCAGTGTAATATATTTCATTTGTTAAGAAAGGCATTTCAAAATTTAAACCTGGACTATTTCCATAGTCAACATAGTCAGGTGCAAATCCTAATGCATCATCTACTGTGTTTGCTAAATTTTTACTGTAGTCAAATAGTGCTAGTCCTTGACTTTCGCTCTGTGGATATAAACTAGTGTCATTCAATGATACTCCGTTGATATCAAATAGTGTAACATTCATTGCAGTACTTTTTGCTAGCTTTTGTTGACCATATACCCAAGCTGTTCCATTCCAATATATTTCACTACCACTGTATGGTTTGTTTACTGTTAATAAGTCACTGCTAGCTGTAGGATCAGTGTTAAATGTTTCTCTTCCATTGAGTATAACTATCTTATCATTTGTATTAATAGCAGTACTACTAGGGCCAAAAATTTCTGTCAATGCAATACTAGTTCCAACACCAGATACTTTGTAAATTTTATTATCATATGCTGAGTTAGCTGTGTCTACAAAAAGAAATTTGTCGCCGTTTTCAATTTCACGTGGTGTAATATGGCTCCAATATTCGTTGTTCTCTCCATGTATAGGATTCTTTGGTTCTGTATGACTTTGCACACATTCGTAATACCTTCTAAGAATGTTAGGACTAGATCCAACATCAACATAAACATATGCACCTTTGGTGTATCCTGCATAAGCACTTGCCCACGCTGTTGATCCTTGAACGTTCCAAGTAAATTCTGTTTTCCCAACTATTCCTGTTGCAGGATTAAAGTTAGATCCACCATACACAAAATTTACATAATCAATATGATTCTGACCAAAATTATATTTTTGGAAGTTGCCTTTATATTCAATGATTGGTCTTACTGCTCTTATTTTATCTAACACATAGTCAGTAAAATTTAAGCTAGTGTCAAATTCTGTAATAGCTTTAATTGTATCTTCATGCACCCATAAATTACTTCTTGCCCATGCACTTTGATCTTTACTATATCTCTGTTCAACTACATAGTCTCTAGTGGTCATCACATATTCTTTAAAGTCATATGGGTCTAAATCAAAGCCAATACCAACTTCATCAAACCCAACAGGTTCTTGACTACTGTACATAGTATGATTTAACCAAACACGATCTCCGTCTAAGAAGTAAGAGTCTGGACTTGCAAAATGTTTAGTAAGTTTAATGCCTCCACTGTCACCTACGTTATCAACTATGTAAATGTCTCCAACTGCATAATCTCCGCTAGTACTGTGAGCATAAAAGTTACGTATTTTAACTGTATCACCATTTGCAGGCGCATTTGTAAAAGTAACAACGCCTGAACTACTGTTATAGGTATAGTCTACGTTTACAGTTTGTAATATAGTATTTTTATAAACTTTTACAGTGCCTGTTGTAATTGCAACCGAAGATGTAAATACCTTGTTTGTGTTGCCACTTTGAGTAAATTTATCCAGTACAGTTGAATCAAACATAATTCTCATACCGTTTTGCAATGTAAGTGTGTTACTTGTGCTTAGTGTCGGAGTAGTATATGTTACTGAATTTACTATTTTATCAATATCAATTATTGCACTGCTTGTTGGTTTAATACTCACGTGCGGTACTGTATCCAAAGCCCAATAATACTTGTGATAGTTTATAAACATATCATAGTTTATGGGAAGGTCTAAAGTATATCCTTTTTCATCAAATACTTTGTTATGGTTATTCATATTAACTTCATTAAATTTTAATTGATTAATCAAATCATCATAAGGCATTACTTGTGAGATATTATTGCTTTTATCAACATTTACTAAACTAGGTGTAAATTGATATGGATCACTGTCTCGGTTATCAGCAATGTAGTTGTCTACTGTTGTATTTTTATTAAACTTAGATCCCACATAACTCTTTACGGGTTGTAAACTACCTGTTGATAAAAGTTGATCAAGTGTAGTATCAATGAATCCTTTGTTTATGTCTGTTCTGAAAATCTCAGGAAGAAAACTAGAAATGTCTCTAGTACCCGTATATTTTTTACTGTCGCCAGGATTGGTGATTAAAGGAGCTATATTAGGATTTGCTTTGCGTTCGCTCATTAGTAACCTCCGCTCGACATACCAGTTGAAGTTAACAATCCTGAAGTACTCTCTCCAATAGTAGTACTATTTCTTGCTACACTTTTAGTAACTGTAATATTACTAGTTTTAATTACTGGTAGAAATAATTCATCACCGTTTGATGTAATCTCAAATAAGTCTGTTGTATCATCTGTATTTCCAACTGGTTGTATTGTTACTTGACTTATTTCACCAATCATATTATTGTGTATATAAGCCGCCATTTCTGTAAAGTAGAAATCTTCACCGAAGTCCCAATTTTCTATACTAAAATATTGTGTAATAAGTTGTATAATATTTTGTTTAATTTCTGTATCACTCATTGAACTGTTGCTTGTTTTAGTTACATTAAATCTAGCTTGTAGTTCGCTGTCAGCAAGATCACCAAATAGTATCTTGTATTTTACAGGTCTGTATATTACTTGGTCACTAATTGCTTTTTTAGATTCTAACGTACTAAACAAATTGGTTAATTCGTTTATTGTTGGGCTGTTGGGTTTTGTTTCTATTCTACCATCATAATTAGCCCAAATTCTAAAGTCACTGTCATAACTTTGTAATAGTACATATGTATCAATAATGTTTGTAATTGCAGGATCAATTACATTATCAACATCACTTATTCTATTATATTGAGTATGCAAGTCTGCTCTACCATTTACTATGGTTGATCCATTTGAATCATATACTGTATAATTAAATCCGTCGACTGTTTTTGTTCCTAGCTTAATAGTCTCTCCACGCAGAATAGCATTAAAACTTTCTGGATTGGTTGGATAGTTTCCATTATCTGGGCTAGACAATGTGACTCTTACTTTGTAAGGGTCTGTATACCCGTCTTGATATGTAATATATCCAAATGTGTTAAAGGTATAATCAGCGCCTAGTGGTGTAGGATCATTGGGAGTAAGTTTGTTAATACTTAAAACTTTAAGTGTATCTTTTAAAGGTTTCCTTGTTTCACTACTAAATGATTCATTAAAATTTAAATTACCAAATTTTAACTTTTGTGTGCTTCCAAATACCAATTGTGTTCTTCTTGCTAATACTTCCCATTGGGTGCTTGAATAATTTAGTCTGATTAGCCAACTGTTATCTCTTCCAGTTTGTGCATTATCGGCTTCATAAAGTCTACTCCAACTAGCTACACTGTTGTTGGCAATTGTACTTGCAGGTAAATTTGAACTTGAAATTATTTGCCAAGACTGACTAAGACTATTGTATCTTAGGGCAAAACTTTCTTTTGAATCTATTTTGCTTAACACAGAACTTTTAACTGTACTATCAAAGTCTTTTTGTAATATTGGAACAATCCTACGCACTCTACTAGCACTGTTTACAATGCCACTTAGCACAATAGCACCTTTTCCTGCATTGTCTAAACCTGTTGGTGATCCACTAGCGTCATCATCTCCTAGTCCGTCTTTGTATATTTTATCAATCTTCACCCATTTAGTTTCTGCAAAAGCAACACTAACACTGGCAGATGCATTTGATCCGCCGCCGCCTGTGATTGTTACAACTGTATTTGCATTATATCCGCTACCAGAATTAGTTACTGTGATTGATGTGATTTTGCCACTTGCAACTGTAGCTGTAGCTGTTGCACCAGTACCTGCACCGCCAATAGTTACTGTTGGCTGACTTGTATAGCCAGAGCCTTCATTTACTATAGTAATAGTATTAATATAACCCATCTTGTAAGGCGCACTAATAAACTCTACTAGACCACCTAAGCTGGCTTTTCTTAAAGCATTTGTTTGTACAAGTCCAACTCTTTGAATATAAGGTCCAGAACCAGTATTGAGCGTAAAGTATCCACTTGAACTGGTAGCTCCTTTGGTAATTTGATTCCATCTGAAAACATTAGTTTCGTCGTTGGTAGTTGCATTAGCTGATGTAATGCTATCGGTTGTGTCGTTAAAATCTGTTGTTGGGCTGTAACCAGCACTCGAATATCCTTGTCTATTGTAATAGAAGTTTTTAAGCTCTTCGTTACTTAACAAAGGTAAAATATATTTGTTGTAAAGTTGTTCACTTGTTAGTGTGTTTGGTAGTGTAATTAAACTACGATTTGTTATATTGTTCTCATAGATATATCCATCATCGGCGTACATGGTTGCATCATTATAAGTTGCTGTAGGATCATACAAGTCTCTGAACCTACTATGTCCACTGTGTACTCTATTAACACTTTTAATTTTAGCAATATTTTCACTAACTGTAATTGGGAATATACTATAGTCTTCAGCGGTAATCATTCTATCTTGTGTTGCAAAAAATCTAGGTGCATTAACTTTAATACTATCTAAACTTTCTCTTTCACTTGCATTTGAAACTTTGTCTTTTAAACTACATGTTAGTGTAGCAGTGTGAATGTTACCATCTACTCCGACATAATCAAACAAAAGAGAAGTATTTCTAAAATTATTAGGATCAAGTGAATAAGTTGAATTTAATCCAACTCTGTACCATACTCTGATTATTCCTCTTGGTATATTGCCAAATGCACCATCACCAAAAACAATACTAATTTGATCGTTTTCTCTACTAGCGACTGAATATATGTTTCTAATATTATTACTAGTAGCATTAAAAATAGTGCTTGCACCAAATTGTCTATCTACTCTTGTCCAGTTCTGTTGTACTTGTCCTACTTCGTCGATGTTTTGTACCCATACTTGACCGTTGGCAACATTTTCAACATTTATATCTAATACAATATTAGGCAATCCTTCAGTGATATTAAAATCTTTATACTCTAATGTACCTTGTTTAAAGCCAACAAAGAATCCTGTATTTGAACTAGTGTTACCACTGTTGTCATCTTTATACAGTAAGTCAACAACACTGTAAGGATCAGGTGTCTTTTCTGCTAGTGTGTTAGTAGTTGTATTTGCACTTACACTGTGAAAACTAAAAGTAGCACCTCTATTGTTTACTTGATTGTCAAAGTTTCTTACAGCAATATTATTAACACTATTGGTTCTGTAAATTTCGTTAGTAACACCAGCACTTGTAAATTTACTAAACGGACTGCCAAATTGACTACTAGTTTGAAATATGCTATTCATAATAGCTAAAAAGTTTTGATAGCTATTTGGATCTGTTGTGTCATCAAATTGTACAGTGGTATTTGCTAAACTATTTCCTAACGAATCAAATACTGATTCTGTAGTAAAAATACTTTCAATTTTTAAATATCCACTAGCTACAACGTTTCTAGTAGGGTTATATCCTAAAAATTCAGCAATACGTAATGCACTCTCTCTGCGTTCAGCTGTACTTAAAAAGTTCTCTCTGCTTGCTAGGTCTGATCTAAATGCTAAGTTATGTCCTAAAAACGACATAAGTTCTATCAAACTTACAAATTCACTTGAATTAATCCAGTCATTATAATTTTCTGGATAATTCCTATTAATATAATCAACCATTGCGTTACGTATAGTTTCATAATCATATGCTTGAAAATTTGCTTCACTGAAACTTTCGTATACTACACTAAAATCTTCTGCAGAAAATAAACTACTTTGTCTTGCGCCTTGTGCCATTATTCTTCACCTGTAAATCTAAGAAACAGTTCTTCCGCTGTTCCTGTGTCAATATATTCCATCCGAACCTTAACCTCAATGCTATGGTCATCTGGTTTATCAACTAATGTTTCTAATACTTTCCATCTCGGATCATTGTTAACTATAACATCAACATCTTCTTGTGCGGCAGTAATTGTAGTTAAGTCATTGGGTTCAAAAACTAACTCTGGAAGTATACTTCCAAATTCAGGATTCATAACACGTTCACCTTTACGAGTATTAAAGTGATTCATTAAATCACGCCTAGCGATGTCGATGTCTTCTAAACTACGACTTCCGATTGTCTCGCCTATACTGCTATATCCTACATAAGTTGCCATACAAGTATTTATTGTAAAATTAAATGCTAAGTTTATATTTTAATAGATGTTTCAATAATATCGTTATTGGTAAGAGATTTAGTTATTGTAAGCTGATTAGCACTGCCTGTTGTGCCTAAAGTATAGTCAAATAGGTGTTGTATTATAGATCCGTTTACCTTTACCTGCAATTTTTCTACTGGTGTCATACTTGGTTGGCTAATTAACGTAAAAATACTAGAGCCACTGTATGTAAATGACTGTTTACTAATTGTTTTACTATACTTGTTAGCAATATCTCTTTTTATACTTTCTGGAGTAAATGGCAAAAATTTAAGTGTTTCAGCATAATATGCAAATCTGGCACGTTTTAGTTCTGCATCATTTAATAGAAATTTTTCATTTTGGTCACGCATATGATGTATGCCGTTTGTTCTCATCCAAGTTCTATTTTTATTTTTACCATAGTCTGCTAATCTTAATACTGTACTTGCTTTAATACACTTTAATTGGTTAATACTACTGCGTCTAATCATACTAGCTACAGTATCTAAATCGTCATTGAGTATACTATCTAACATAGTGTAAGTGCCTTCGACGGCTTCGACATAAAATAATTTTCCAGTAATCCAATGATAAAGTATAAGTCCGTCATACACACTTTGACTTATCTTTGTTATTGGACTTCTTTGCAGTTGATTTTTAACTATTCTTTGCTGTTCATTGAAAATAGTAGTCCATTGATCAAATGATTGTTGTTCTGTTAGCCCTGTAGTTACTGAACCTTCTCCGTATGCTGTTTGAGTATATCCTTTGTATCTTGCAAAATTTAATGCAACCAGTTTGCAATTATCACTAGCATTTACATTTTCAACGTCATTTTTTGTTGAATACAAATTATTATCAGCAACTGTGAAATCTTCCCAAACAGTTTGAAATCGTTGTTCTACAGAAGTAAGGTTAGACATCAGAACGGGCCTCCATTTCTAGGATTTTTATTTTGATCAGGCTGAGAAAATCCGCCAACTTGTGTACTATTTGTTTTAGGATTTTTAGGAGCTGAGTTACTATCGTTTAAAACCTTAGTCATATCTATATCTTTGCCAGTTAACAGTGAATCACTACTAGCACTACTAGGTACATTAATTTGTTCTTGTGAGTGTCCGCCATAAGGTTCAGCTTCTGGTACTCTCCCAGTAATACTTTGTTTAACTGTTCTATTAGATGTAATATTGTTGTTTGTAGTTTTAGTTGCCGCAGTAGCTGGTGGACCGTTCAGATCAATTAAACCTTCTGTACTAACTCTGACATTGCCAACTGCTTTAAGATGTTGATTTAAATCTGTTGTAAGTTTTATATCTTTAGCACTGTGCAAATTAAATTCACCTGTTGCTGTTTCAATTTTAATTCCGTCTGTGCCTCTGGCTTTCATATTAATAGCATCTGCATCTAGTGAAAAGTCACCTCCTACATGTAGATTCATATCATTCTCAGTGTGCATACTGATGTCACCACTACTATAGATATCAATCTTTCCTTCTGCATCTAATTGTACCCAGCTATTGCCTGCTTGATTTATAACATAAACTATACCAGCTGTGTCATTAAACAGCATTTGTGCTCCGCCTGCACTTCTAAGTCTAACAAGGTTACTCAGTCCTGCTTTTCTTTCTTTGTCTGGTGCTAAACTAGAATCACTTGGCTTAACAGTACCGTCGTCTAGTACTAAGCTGTGCCCGCTTGGAGTATTAAACCCAAACACATTACTTGGAGATTCTCGTCTAGCTCCACTACTGCTCAATCCTCTGACACTGTCTAATCCCAATCCTTGATTTGCTACAGCACCTGTTAGTTCATGTCTTGGTCTTGTATTTTTATCTTGTGACATAACTGCTGATGTGTCATAGGTATGTGCAACTCCTTGTTCACCTTCAGCAAACGCCACAGTGTTATCACCAATACTACTATTTCTTCCAGTGTCAGGCAATACGCCTATCATAATGCCTTCTTGATCCGTTCCAGTAAACAAGATTACTACTTCAGTACCAGGTGCAGGTGGATGACAACTCATACCATAACTTCTTGTATGATCAGATCCTTGATAATGACCTCCATATGGCAATGCTCTTCTTACTCTTACCGCTTTTTGTCTCGATTCTTTGTTTGATATTCTTCCTTGTCTGTTGTGTCCGATAATATCAACATAAATGTAGCCTTCATATCTATCATCAACTATATCAACTACTTTTCCTAGATAAACACCTCTGTATCTATTAACTCCGCCTGCATTGGAATGGTTAAATTTACTTGGCACATTCAATGTTGTATCTTGTTTATTTGTACTCATTTTTTATCCTAACGTTCTTAACCATGCTGGTGCTCCATCTCTTGTATAAGTTTTACGCACAGGATCAAATGGACCTCCCCATACACCGCCCCTATTAGGCACATTGTCTATGTGAAATCCGTCATCACCCATGTATCCGTTTCCAGCACCAAATCCAGTTGCACCATATTTTTTTGCTGTTTGTAGATAGTTTTGTATCATTGGCACATCAGCTGGATTCTTTAACGATAATTTTCTTCTATTTGCACCAGTACCTGTAAATAAATTAACATCTGCCGCACGACCATTGTCATGTCTTGTGCTACCAGTTCTTTTGTTACTTGTGCCTATTGCTGGTTGTCCTCCACTGTATACTTCAACATCTAATCCTGTTTCTGAAGCCGCATTTTGCAAGATGCCTTTAAGCTCTTGTGTTATAGCTTGTGTTCTAATACCAGCAACACTGGATTGTTTTTCATTTACTGTGCCTGATGCATCACCATCTTGTACTATTCCTAATTCTGGACCTGTAACGTTGTTACCAGAGTCTTGTTGATCTAATAATTCAGCATCAGCCGGGCCGTCTATACCCATATATCTTTGTTCTTGTGCTCGATAATCTGAATCATCAATCTCACCACTCAACAGTTCATCAATGGTTAATCCGATATTTGTGTTTAAATCTCTAAATGACTGTAACTGCATAGTAAATTGACCATCACTGTAAGATGCTTCTACATTGAATACTCTATATAATCCGATGATACCAAAATTTTGTTCTGCTACACTCATTAGTCCTGTACTTTCATCTGGGTACGTAGGAAAATTAAGATTAAGGAAATAATTTGTACCACCAACATCGTAGTTAGCTCCTTCAAATTTTGTTTTAGAACCTTTGGGTCTGCCTAACCAATAAGGATCACCTCTAATTGATAGTAACTGATTTGTAAGATCTCCTAGTGTATTAAGATTAAGTTCAACTGCGCCTAGCATTACAGCGCCTTGGTTTTCATTATCCGGTCCTTGAGTTGCTTTACTGTTTACTACATTTGCTTCAAATGTTAGTGGTGTTGTTTCTTGTGAATCAGAAGGATTTGCAACATTGCCCAGCAATTGGTCTTGCGTAATATATCTGTTACTCAATGACAAACTACCTTCTAGTCTAGCTTTAGCACTAGGTAACTTTTCATATGCGGAATTTCGTTCATCTCTTAGTATTTTACCTTGTTCAGCATTCTTTTTCAAGGCTTCATTATTTTCAGCAATCGCTGTTTTTATAGCAGTTTGATTTGTCGCTATACTATCAATCTCAGGATCACCACCAGAAGACGCTTCTAATTGACTTTTTAACTTTGCGTCTTTTGCCTTAAGTGCTTGTCTTTCTGAGTTATTATCATCCAACGATCCTTGTATACGATTAAAACTCTCACCTTCAGTACCCATACCAGTAAATGCTTGACTTCTAGTAGCTAACTTTCCATGATTCAATGCTTGTAATTGAAAATAAGTGTTTTGTAAAGAAATATCTAAATTTAAAACTTCTGTATTCAATCCAGTAAAACTATAATCAAATCTCTTGCGTATTAGACCTTGTTTGAATAAGTTTTTAATTCTGTCTTTTTGAATGTTTGATGATTTTAGCATCTGGTCATAACTGTTTGGATCATGTATTACATCACCATTGAGATATTTTATTAGACTATATTCAATCTTTAGCTGATATCGTTTGGTTCTTGTATCATAATGACCGTATTCAGTCTGAGTATCAAAAACAAACCAACTGCTTAAATCTTTAAAAGTTTGAGCTTTAGCTTCACCCTCGTCAGGATTATCTTTATGAAATCCTCCTGCACCAGTTGGTAACTTACGCATGTTTACTGTGTGTAGTAGTGCAACCACAACACAATCACTTAAAGCGGTGCCTTTAGCAAAATTAAAAGTTAGTGTTCCTCCGGCGCCAGTAACACTAGTGCCTTTTAATCTTGTATCGCCTGCGGCGCCACTGGCTCCAAAAGTCCAGCCATTCCATTCAGTAGCTTCATTTCTGGTATTGAATGTGTATTCATCTGCAAAAATTTGTGCATTGGTTAGATTTACACGTTCTCTTTCTTGTTCATTGACTTCTTTAGTAAAGACATCTAAGAACTCTCCGAATGTTGTTGCTTTAAGTGTACCAGTGTCTTGTTTTAAATAAAGTGTTTGTGGTTTAAAAGCATCTACCTTTGTTTCAACCATATCCATTCTATAAGTGGTTGCTCCATCTGCATAGTCAAATGTAATACCAGTTGTAGTTGTAACATAATAAAAAGGTCCCACAACATTTTCTGTGGTTATACCGTCCTTTGTTCCTATAAATCTAAGCTCTAGTAGATATGCGGCTTTTAAATGATTTTCAATTGTTAAACGCCTAGCCGCTTCTAGTATGCGATTAAAAAAAGTTGCACCACCTGGTTCAATTAGATTAAAACTGAACATGTTGGCAACGCCGTTTCTGTCTTGATTCTTTTTTAAAGCAAGTGTTAGGCTGTGTTGTACACTGCCAATATTAATTTCACTTTCAACTCCGCTTTCTGCTAGTACTACAACTCTATTATTGTCGTCGCTGATAAGTTGTTCAAATCTATGTGCCTCCATTGGATGACACATCATAATTTTCCACTTGTAGGTGTAAGAATCAAATTGATTCAATACATTGTCTTGATAGAATTGTTTCAGGGCCATTAATTAACTCCTGATGGCTTAAATGTTTTTGGTGCTATAAGTTTGATTCCTGCTTTAAAATCCATGATAGGATCTTTTATTAAGTCTCTATTGTAGTGGACAAACACCCACCATAGTCTACTAGATCCATATAGGTCATTTGCAAGTAAGTCTGGTCGTCTATCATACTTTGGTTGCAATATCATAGTTACAGTTTTCTCAGACAACGTATCTTGTGTGAGTGGAGGATTGTAAAACTCTAAGAATTTGTTATTAAGAGTAGTTTTAGCATAGTTACTTGTGTTGTTATAATTTGTTTGCATTAGACAAATCCACCTTTATATAATTCTCCACTAGCAAAACTCCTTAGGCTGAAATCATTTTTTTGTTTTGCAGGACTAATTTGAATTAGTAATCCAACAAAAATATTCATTACAACTGGAATCTGACTTCCATCTACATCTTTTAAATCAACGTTACTGTCATAAGTTGTACTAAAGTTTTCTACTAGTACAGGTATGTTATTGAATTGTTGTTCTCCAAATGCACTGAATCTAAGTACCGGCGGCGGAGTACCTGCTCCTGGTGAACCAGTTTCATTAATGCCAAAAAACATTTTTGTTACACTGCGTAGAAAATGTAGTACACCCATTGTGTACCTTGCTTCATCTTCAGTTGTACTAGCAAAAGTTGTGTTCAACTGAATACTAGGACTTGGACTATTTCTATATGCGTTAAACGTATAATTGGTATGTGTCATATCGTATGGCGAATAACTTGCATTTGCACTATATGTAATATCAGGCTGGAATGGAAATAGTATTCCACCATGTTGTCTAAGCGGTGCCGCTGGGCCATCAAAGTAGAAACCAGTCGCGCCACCTCCGCCGCTAAAGCCCGGAGGGCCTTGTCGTCTCAAACCTGATGGAGCTAATCTTAACTGTGCTCTATTTTCTGAACTAACTGCCACTTAATCTCTTCCCTATAAAATTATACACACTAGCATTAATACTTCCAAAGAATTCTCTGAACTTCATCATTTTTTGATTTTGATCAAGTTGTGGACTTTGCATAGCTGTTCTAAAATCAGTAGCACTCATGCCACCTTCTTGTATTCCCACTTCATATATGTAAGCACCTTGGTCACTAGGCACCATTTCAGCACCCGGTTCGTAATCTCGTAAAAATCCGCCACGTTTTAGTCTACCTGCATCTTTTGCACTGAACACTAGTACTACTGCGGTGTTGTCTGGGTTTTTACCTGTGAGTTTTACATCTGGTCTGTATGGTTGTGTTTGCACAACTTGTTTTTCTGGTATTCCAAACATAGTATTCATAATCATCTTTTTTTCATCAAAGCTAAATGGATCACGTTCTGCTGTTGCAGTTTTGCTAACTGTAGTAGCGATAAATACATTGTCGGAGCCAAATTGCTCTACTAAGTCCATATAAACTTTGTGATGACCTTTATGCATAGGCTGGAATCTGCCACCATAAAACACAGCAATATCTTTTGCGATATCTTCGTTAAGTTGTGTATACCTCATTTGATTCTCCTATAGTTATATTTATTGTTGTAATCTATGCGTAGTTATTGACACATTGGGTATTTGAACATATACTATTAAAAAGTAAGGAAGTATAATGAGAAAACAAAAATATCTTAATAATAAAGACATGCTTAAAGAAATACACAAAAGTAAATTAAGCTATTGCAGTGTAGTCGACGATGATTACACTAGATTTGATGTTATAGTAGAAGATATCGAAGAAATTAAAAATCCAGAAATAATTCAACTAGCAAAAGAAAATAGAGCACATCAGCTAAGTGGAATAGCATATGAAACTGCTTACTACGAATGGTATAATGAAACTGCAAGAAAAGCAAGCCAAAAACCAAAACAAGTAAATTATAAAGTTGATCCAGCGGACATAGACGAAAAAAGTTTAATATTTAGATTGATGACATTTGATCATGTGCCGTTAGAGCCAGGACGTAAAAGCAAACCAAAAACGGTAGCTGATCATCATGCAAAATGTAACTTTCCTCCCTTTCAACATTATGCTAATGTGAATGGCGAGATGCGAGAAGTGTTGCGTAGTCATTGGGAAGGTGGACTAGACAACGGTAAATTTAATACACAGCATGGTACTATTACAAACAACCTAGCTAAGATGTACATTAAACTGTGTGAACGTTACAGTATGCGTAGCAATTGGCGTGGATACACTTATGTAGATGAAATGCGTAGTCATGCACTGTTACAGTTATCACAAATTGGATTGCAGTTCAACGAACTAAAAAGTCAAAATCCATTTGCGTACTATACAGCCGCAGTAACAAATAGTTTTACCAGAGTACTAAACTTAGAAAAACGAAACCAAAACATCAGAGACGACCTACTACAAGAAAATGGCCAAATGCCAAGTTGGACAAGACAAATCGAACACGAAATGGCAGAACGTGCTAAGTGGGACGAACAAGCAGACAAAGAACGCAAAGAACACGGGTTTAACGTTTAGGTTGACATCACATATATCAGAAGCTATTATAATAGAAGTATAACTTCTATGAACGGAAAGTCATGACATTTTTTAAACAAGCCGCTTGTTTTACAGATATTCACTTTGGCAATAAAAACAACAGCAAACAACACAACAAAGATTGTAGTGAGTTTGTTGATTGGTTCGTTGAGCAAAGCAAAGATTGTGAAACTTGTATATTCTTAGGAGATTGGCATCACCACAGAGCTAGTGTAAATGTAAGCACACTCAATCACAGTGTAGAAAATGTAGGCAAACTCAGCCGTGCATTTGAACATGTGTATATGATTATGGGCAACCATGATTTATACTACAGAGAAAAACGTGATCTAAACAGTTTGCCTTATGCAGGACTATTTGAAAATGTAACACTAGTAGAAGATGCACTTGTAAAAGATGATGTTGCACTTATTCCTTGGCTAGTGGGAGACGAGTGGAAAACACTACAGAAAACAAAATGTAGATATATGTTTGGACACTTTGAACTTCCTTACTTTAAAATGAACGCAATGGTGGAGATGCCAGATCACGGCGGTATCAATGCTGAACATTTGCTTACACCCGAATACGTGTTTACTGGACACTTTCACAAAAGACAAAACAAAGGTAACGTACATTATTTGGGTAGCCCTTTTGGTCATAACTATGCTGACACATGGGACGACGATAGAGGTATGATGAAACTAACTTGGGGAGGCACTCCTGAGTATATTGACTTTGATGGGCCAAGATATAGAACTGTGCCTTTGAGTAGATTAATCGACGAACCTGACAGAATACTCAATAGTAAAACCTATTGCAGAGCTACACTGGATATTAATATCAGTTACGAAGAAGCTAGCTTTATTAAAGAAACTTTCAGCCAGCAGTACAGTGTAAGAGAAATAACACTGATGCCTAGCAAAAAAGAAGAACATGCACAAGACTGGAAAGTAGTAGACGATATTGAGGTTGAAAATGTTGACCAAATAGTGTATAATAGTTTAAATGCTGTGGACAGCGATATGATTGATAAAAAGATTCTAGTGGATATATATAACTCTCTATGATAACATTAAAAGACTTAACCGTAAAAAACTTTATGAGTGTTGGTAATGTAACGCAAGCTGTGCGTTTTACTGACAATGGTCTCACACTAGTACTAGGTAACAACTTGGACTTAGGAGGAGATGGTAGTCGTAATGGTACTGGCAAGACCACTATCATTAATGCACTCAGTTATGCTATATATGGTAATGCACTTACTAATATACGCAAAGATAATCTTGTAAACAAGACCAATGGCAAAAGTATGATGGTAACGCTGGATTTTGCTGTGGATGGCACAAATTATCGCATTGAACGTGGTAGAAAACCCAATGTGCTTAAATACTATGTCAACGAACAAAATGTTGATGAAGACGAAGCACAAGGTGAAAATCGTCAGACTCAAGCACAAATCGAAAAATTATTCGGAATGAGTCATGACATGTTCAAACACATTGTTGCACTTAACACATATACAGAACCTTTTCTCAGTATGAAAGCTAACGATCAAAGGGCAATTATAGAGCAACTGTTAGGAATAACTATGCTCAGTGAGAAAGCAGAGGTTCTTAAAGAACAGCAAAGGTTAACTAAAGATGCAATTAAAGAAGAAGAGTATCGAATTAAAGCAGTTGAAGAAGCAAATTCCAGAATTGAGAAAAGTATTAGTGATTTGGAACGCAGGCAGAAAATCTGGAGAGATAAACAAACGTCTGATATCCAAAGTATCCAACAAAAGATAAACACACTAGAAAAAATTGATATTAAAACTGAGTTAGATAATCATGCATTACTAGCTGATTATTTAGAAAAAAAGAATTTGTATGATCAAGCTGAAAAGTGGAAATCAAGTATTCAGTCTGATAATCTAAAACAAGATAGATTAATTGGTAAGTTAGAAAAAGAGATTATTTCTCTTAAAGATCACAAGTGTCATAGTTGTGGACAAGACATACATGACGAAAAACAAACTAGTATTCTATCAGATAAAGAAGAACAGTTAGGAGAAGCACGTAATCATGTGCTAGCTAATAACGAAAAGCAACAAGAGTGGCAACAGGCTATCGACGATCTCGGTGAGTTAGGTCATATGCCAGTCACACATTATAATACACTACAAGAAGCACTTGAACATCAAAACACACTAAACAATTTACAAACTGATGTTGAGAGAAAACAAACAGAAGATGATACGTATCAAGAACAAATAGATACTCTCAGAGATACTGGTGTGCAAGAAGTTGAATGGGAATCAATGAATGATTTCAATATACTCAAAGATCACCAAGACTTTTTGTACAAACTGTTAACAAACAAAGACAGCTTTATTAGAAAACGTATCATTGAACAGAATTTACAATACCTAAACAGTAGACTAGCATACTATCTGACTAAGTTAGGACTACCACATGAAGTTGCTTTCCAACCTGACCTTACAGTTGAGATAACAGAACTAGGCAGAGACTTAGACTTTGATAACTTGAGCAGAGGAGAACGCAATAGACTGATACTTGGACTTAGTTGGGCGTTTAGAGATGTATTTGAAAGTATGAATACTCCTGTAAACTTCTTAGCAATTGACGAGCTTATCGACAGTGGTATGGATACCAATGGTGTTGATGGTGCATTAGGTGTACTTAAAAAGATAGAACGTGAACGTAATAAGAATATCTTTCTTATCTCACACAGAGATGAACTAGTAGGGCGTGTCAATACAATACTGCAAGTTATTAAAGAAGGCGGATTTACAACGTTTAGTACAGATACGGAGTTTGTTGATGCAAAGTAATATAGAGTTTTGGGATCACTATTGTAAAAAAGAGAATGATATAATTAGCACTGAAGTAGGAAAAGAATGTAATTGGTGTGGATGCGAACAAACGAATTTTCCAGATACAGGATTTCCATCTAAAACAACATTCGTTAAAAAACAATTTGGTCAAAAATTTGGTTCACACCCTCAACATCTACTTACACGAAAAATTTTACCTATAGATGTTTTTTATAAATTATACAGGAGCAACAATGACTGACGATGATTCATCTTATACAATAAGTATAGACAATTATAATAATAAAGGTTATAAAGGAGATGATGACTTTGTAGAATGGATGACCACAGAAGCTCCATTAATTAATTCATCTAGTGCTAATACTGTAACACTTACTCATTCATATGATGACCTTAAAAATAACTGGCAAAAGAAACTATCATACAGTTTACCTGTTGACCTTATGCACAACTGGTATCCAGAAGAAATGAAAGAAAAATTCGATGACGACCTTCCTTTTTGATGTAGATGGTACACTTACTGATGCACGTAAACCTATTAATGTAGAGTTTGAATACTTTATGAAAGACTTTATAATGCGTGGTAATAAATGCATGATTGTGACTGGTAGTGACAGAGAAAAAACTGTAGAACAGATCGGTTTAAGCCTCACTTTACGCTTTGCAAGGGTGTATCATTGTAGCGGAAATCATGTGTTTGAAGACACAAAAGAAGTCAAAAAGAACGATTGGACACTGTCAACAGAACAGTATGAGTTCTTAAAAGAGTATTTGTATAGAATAAATTATCCTGAAATGACAGGTAATCATATTGAACAACGCACAGGCACTGCTAACTTTAGTTTGGTTGGCAGAAATGCTGATTGGGAACAACGGAAAAGATATGCCCAATGGGAGATATCTAATCGAGGAAGAGAAACTGTTGCTATGTACTACAACCAAGAATTTAAAGACAGTGTAGCACAAGTAGCAGGTGAAACAAGTATTGACATTTTTCCAGTAGGATGTGACAAAAGTCAAGCAATAAAAGAACAAGAAGGTACAACTATATATTTTGGAGACAATTGTTTTCCTGGTGGCAATGATTTTACAGCCGCACAAGCAAGCACACATTTTTATCAGATTGATAACGGATATAAGCAAACTTGGGAAATATTAAAAAATACATATATTTCGGTTGACAAATAACAAAAACGGCATATATACTAGTTGCTATAGACAAACATGCAATGGACTTATCAAGACAAAATAGTAGAAGAAATTAGTGAGGAATACATAGGATTTGTATATCTTATTACCAACCTCACAAACGGCAAAAAATACATTGGCAAAAAACTAGCAAAGTTTAAAGTAACTAAAAAACCACTCAAAGGCAAGAAAAACAAAAGACGTTCAACTAAAGAAAGTGACTGGAGAACCTATTGGGGAAGCAGTGACCATTTAAATGCAGATGTTGAACAACTAGGCCCAGAAAACTTTACAAGAGAAATACTGTACTACTGCACCAGCAGAGGCGAACTAAGTTATTTAGAAGCCAAAGAACAGTTTGATCGTAAAGTACTAGAAACTGAAGAATACTACAACGGCATTATAAACGTAAGAGTTGGCAGTTCTAAGGCACTTATTGAATCACTAAACAGACACCAGTCATAATATACCCTCTCTATCAGAGCATTGAGGAGTCGCCATTAGATTGGTTAGACAACGGAACTTGCTGAGGGACACAAACCAAAAGAGTGGGCTCTACTGTGCCATTGTAACCCACGGATAGCTCAAAAGTCGACGTTATGGCTTAGAGTGTTTCTGCGTTTTAAGCAGTATGTAAAGGGGTAAAGCAAAACCGCCTCTGCCTAGCAATAGGTTTTACTATAACGGAGCGATTGTAAGCGGGGTAATGACCTTTAGCTTTTTTTTTGCACTTGGCTGTAACAAGCTAAGTGCGACTGAAAACAGGGTAATAACTAATAATAACTGATAATAGCTAATAATAAAAATTATATCTAAGAAAGAAATATCATACGAAATGAAATGAGTATGACGATGAGCTTTAGCTCTTCGAAACTATAATACTTTACGGTTTTTAGGATTTAAGGCTTCTCTTTGTTTTTCAGCTTTACTAGCCATTTGTTTTTGAATCTCTAATAAATCTCTAATAGGTATTTGTTTAAGTTCACTAATAGTAAATGCACCTTCACTATACAATACAGTATCAAATATCATCTCTCTGAACTTTTTATTATTTTCTTCGTATTGGTTAATTAATTTTTGGATTAGGTCATTATCACCGTAAGTTTTCATCAGCTGTTGCTGAAAAAAAAACTTGGATTAAATTCTACTATACCTTTAAATTCTTTACCACATTCTTCATGGCTACAAGTAAAGTCATATGTATCGGGCAACCCATTTAGGTTAAGTTTTCTACTGTTGTTTTCAATTTGTGTAAGTACAGATTTTTTAGCATTTGCTAACCATTGTTGTATACTTGCTTGATCTGTAACTTCTTTACCGTCTGGTGTTGTAACTTTTACAATTGCATCACTGAGTAGTTCTATATTAGCTATAGTAATCTCTCTAAGACTTTCCATATAATGTTTGGATAGTTCTTCTTTTCTGTCACCTTCTGCGTTAGCTAGTTTCGAAACCAATTGTGTTGTTGTTAAATTTTTAATATTAAACGCATTCATAGATTTTAAAGTATTTGGTCTTAACTCTATCTGTAGTTTTTCAAGTTCTATAGTTATACCGCCTCTGATTAGGTTTATTTGACTTAATATATCTGGAATACTCATTTCATATGAACTAAAATTTTCACAGTGTGTGCATTTGCTTTCAACTTGCATTTTCTTATCATATGTCATTGCTCTACTAGCTAATAGTATAACATCAACATCAGGTAGGCTTAGTTCTGCTGGATCTATAATATCAGGAACAATACTTTTCATCAGATTAAATATGCTTTCTCCGTTGTACAGTGTGTCAGGGATATTCAATAGCATCTCATCATTTAAAGTCATAGGTAATACGCCTATTTCTCCGTCATTGGTAAGATTAGGTTTATTTTCATACCAAAGACCTTGTGTAGGTAATGGTATGTAAATTTCTTTTTGTCTGTAATAATCTTCTAAGGGATTTTGCATATATTTCGCCTATAAATACTTGTATAATACAAATGTATTTATCAATTAAAAGAGTACTTAATTTATGGCTACAGTTCAAATAACAGGAAATCAAGTTGAAATACCTGATTTTGCTTTGGAAAACACACAAGAAGATATTCTTGCAACACTAGGACAAATGGTGTCAGCGTTGGGCGGTGTACGAGCTGAAGTAAATCAAGGCAACAATGTAGAGGAAGCCCAACTTAGAGAAGAAAAAAAACAAAGTGCTGAAACACAAAAAACAATGTTGCAGAACATTAGAAGTAATGTTAATATATCAAAAGATCAGCAGTTAGGTATACGTAAATTAGGTGATAGTGTGCTTAGTAGTCAAACCAATGTTACAGGAATGATACAAAACACATTGCAATCATTGGGTGCTCCTGCTATAGTTGGTACAGGAATTGGTTTACTGATGCAACAATCACAAGAACTAGGTGATGCATTCAGAGTTGGCGGAAGAGCTGGTATTAATTTTAGTGAAAATCTAAGTGGTGTAACTGCACAACTAGCTAGTTCAGGCATCGACTTAGGAGAATTTTCGCAAATTGTTTTGGGTAACTTATCAGGTATAAGATCATTTGGAGAAAGCACACAAGAAGGCTCTAAGAGATTTATGAATCTTATCAGCAGTTTTAGAGGTGCGGCAGAAGGATTTGGTAATTTTGGATTAACTAGTGGTGCCGCCGCAGAACTGTTGGCAGAAGAACTAGAACTAAGACGTCTGACTATGACAACTGATGCATTCAGAGCACAAACTGAACAAGAAATATCAGAGTCAATGGTTGAACGTATTAAACAAGAAGAAGCTATGGCAAAAATTACAGGGCAGGATGTAAAAGAAAGATTGAAAGCTCAGATGGAAGCACGTAAAAATGCAATTGCTCAAAGTTTCCTAGCTGAACAAACTGGAGAGACAAGAGAAAAGTTTGATAAATTAACGGGAAGTCTTAGTGCATTAGGTCCTGTTGGCGAAGAAGTATCCAAAGCTATACTAACAGCGGTATCCACAGGACTACGACCAGAGCAATTCAGCCAAGTATTTGTACAATTAGGACAGCCAGCACAAGACTTATTTGATAGAGTGCTTTCTGGCATACAGGATCCTGGAACTAGTGCAAGTGATTTTTCTGCGGCTATTGCAGAAAGTGTTGGTGGACTAAAAGCAAACAATGCTGATATAAGAGAACAATTGCGTATAAGAGCGGCAAATGGAGATAGTGTTGCTCAAAGTCTATTAGGTATTTCTCAAAGTTTAGTAGATGTTAATGGTGATGAAATCAGTGTTAGACAAAAAATGATTGAAAACTTAGATGAAATGAATAAACAAGAGGGTGATGCGAGACAACGAGCAAGAGGCATGTCAGCTGAGCTTGAACAAACTGAAAAACAATTTCAAAATTTAATACAACAATTTATTTTTGCCGCGTCAAGGCAAGCAACAGGCAAAGAAGGATTAGGATCCTCAGCTCTTATACTAGCTATGCAAGATTTCCTACAAAGCGGATTAGGGAGTGAAACTGCACAAACTGCTTTCCGTGTAGGCGGTGGCGGAGTAGGCGGTGCAGTGCTAGAACCATTTGGCAATATGGCTACAGGTAAACCAATGGAACTATCAGACATGGGATTCTTTCTTGGATTGTTAATGGGGAATCTGCCAGGAAAAGCAGGACAAGCCGCAAAGGCAATGATGTTGCCACAGCTTGTTGGTGGCGGATCAGTGGGTGCCGCTAATGAACTTAGCCGTGATACAAACGGACAAATAAGGTTTGAACCTTTTAAAGACGTAGTGGATGCAATTAAACAGCCTTTTGAATTTGGAGATCAATCATTACAAAAACTAGCAAATTTAATTAAAGACAGACCTGTTAATGAAAACGTTGTAATTCCATCTGCACAAAGCAATAATCAAACTCCAATGACAGGTGACCCATTACTCAACGGCAATCTTAATAGTCCTAATAACCAAACTATACAAATACCAGGAACTCAATATTAATAAGGTTGACAAAAACTATAAATACACTATAATAAAGTAAAAGAGAATCATATGAGCTGGAAAAAACATTTTACCATGTATGGCGGACAAGGATCCGATAGTATGAAACCTAGCAGTGCTAGTCGTTTTCAAAGTTGGTTACCTGAAGTATACAGTGGACAACCTAATCGTGTTGAGCGATATGCACAATATGACCAAATGGATATGGACAGTGAAATAAATGCCGCCATTGATATTATTAGTGAATTTAGCACACAAGTAGAAGAATCTAGTAAACTTCCTTTCAAAGTTAATTTTAAAGAAAAAGCAACCGAAAGTGAAGTTAAAATTCTTGAAAGTACACTACAACAATGGTGTGCATTACAAGATTGGGATAAACGTATTTTCCGTATGTTTAGAAATACCATCAAGTATGGTGATCAATTTTTTATTAGAGATCCGGAGACTTGGGAACTATATTATGTCAACCCTGTTGATGTAACCAAATGTGTTGTTAACGAATCTAAAGGTAAAGAACCAGAACAATATATCATTAAAAACATAGATCTTAATATGCAGGAAAAAACTGTAAGTAAACCTGTGCAACACAGTCAAACTTATGGTACTGTTAATAGTATGATGCGTGGACAAGTTCTTGATAAAGGTGCATATGGTGCTTATTCAGGACAGTATGATTCAGGTACAGGCAATATTCAAGAATATACAGTAGATGCCAGCCATGTAGTACACTTGGGTATGACTGAAGGTATGGATAACAATTGGCCTTTTGGTGCTAGTATACTTGATCCTATTTTTAAAACATACAAGCAAAAAGAACTATTAGAAGATAGTATTATTATATACAGAGTACAACGTGCTCCAGAACGTAGAGTTTTTTACGTTGACGTAGGCAATATGCCTCCCAACAAAGCTATGGGTTTTGTAGAGCGTGTTAAAAATGAAATTCATCAAAAACGTATTCCTAACAAAACAGGTGGTGGTACAACCATAATGGATGCCGCATATAACCCATTGTCAATTATGGAAGACTACTTTTTTGCACAAACCAGCGAAGGCAGAGGTAGTAAAGTTGAAGTGTTACCGGGTGGAGAAAACCTAGGACAAATTGATGACTTGCGTTATTTTACAAACAAAATGCTAAGAGCATTGCGTGTGCCCAGCAGTTATTTGCCAACTGGTCCAGACGACGGAACAGCTAGCTATGTAGATGGTAGAGTAGGTACAGCATTTATACAAGAATATAGATTTAATCAATACTGTATGAGACTACAAAATGCAATTGCTCCTACAATGGATAAAGAGTTTAAACTGTTTATGAAACACAAAGGCATTAATATTGATGCTGGCTTGTTTGACTTAGAGTTTGTAGAACCACAGAGCTTTAGTACATATAAAGAAATTGAAGTACATGCCGCGAGAGCGAATGTATTCAGCGGACTTGAAGGTGTTCAGTATATGAGTAGACGTTTCTTAATGGAGAAATATCTAGGACTTACTGAAGAAGAAATTCTTAAAAACGAGCGTATGTGGGAAGAAGAAAATGAAAGTGGTGTAACTCCCGAAGCTGATTCGTTACCAGGTTTAGGTAACGTCGGAGTACGTGGATTTGACATTCCGGACGGAGCACCAGATGATTTACCATTGGACGCACCTACAGCTGATACAGAAGCTGGTACAAGTCCAATTAGTGGTGCAGAAGCAGTACCTACAGGAGATGAAAATGCGTGACGCTGAATTTTTAAAAGAATATTATGATGCCGAAGATGACAAGTATAATAATAGACAAATAGACGATACTCGTAAAGCTAGGCTAACATTAAAGCATATAAATCGTTTGAGAAAACAACGAGAAGTACATAATATTGAAAATGCAACCCGTACACAACGTGTTAAAAAAATATACGCAAAACCTGTACAAACATAGAATTTTCACACAAGATTTACTTATCTCAGAGAGATATTCATAAAATACCCATTTTTTAGGGTATTATCCAGCCGAAACGTCTTGGTGTGTTAAATATAGATGTAAACCATCTTGGTAAGCCTGTAATTTTTTAAGGAGAAAGATATGAGCGAACATAAGGAATCTTTAGTTAAAGTCCTTGAATATATCGTTAACGACGAGCAAGATAAAGCCGCCGATCTTCTTCACACTGTTTTTGTTGAAAAAGCCAAATCACATTGGTCAAATCTACAAGAACAAGATGAAGTAGTAGAAGACGAAATTCAAGAGGACGACTTAGACGAAACTATCGATCTTGATGAAGCTGATGATGATTCAAAGGACGAAGAAGTAGAAGAAGCGATTGACGCCTCTGATGCTGAAGAAGATTTCCTTGATGATATCGAAACAGCCGAAGAAGAGATTGAGGACGAAGAAATCATGGACGATGAGGACATGGATGACGAAGAAATGGCAGAACCAGAAATGGATCTAGCTATGGACATGGAGCCAGAAGCAGAAGAAGGCGACATGGACGGTGAGTCAGATGCAGAAGAAGCAATGGATAATGTAGAAGATGCAATTGCAGAACTACGTGCCGCTTTTTCAGATCTGATGGGTGATGACGAACCTGCAGAAGAAGAGCCAGAAATGGATGAAATGGAATCAGTAGCAACTGAAGAAGTGGAAGCTGTTGAAGAAGGTGCTTCAATGAGTGCAGTTAGTGTATCACACAGTGATTCAAGTGATAAAGGATCACCTGTAGCTTCACAAGCTAAAGCACCTAACGATGCTAAAGCACACTCAATTGGCGGTGGCGATGAGAAGGGTAGACCTGCTCCAGCCGCTAAAGATATGGGTGTAGATGGACCACAAGAAGCTGGTTCACCTAGTGCGGCACCTGCACCTAAGAGTGAAGACTCTAAGTCAGACAGTCCAATCAGAGGAATGAAGTAATATGCTTACCTCACTGAAAGAACACTTAACATATAATCAAGCAAATATTATTACTGAAACATTAGAAGAAGGTAATGGTAAAAACTTATATATGAAAGGTATTTTTATTGAAGGTGATGTACGCAACCAAAACAATCGTATCTACACAAAAGAAGAAATTCATAATGCTGTTAAGGCAATTAATGAAAAAATCAAAGGTGGATACAGTGTATTAGGCGAAGCTGATCACCCAGATGACCTGAATATCAATTTAGATCGTGTGTCTCACATGATCACTGAAATGGATACAGACGGTCCGAACGGTATCGGTAAGCTGAAAATTCTACCTACTCCGATGGGAAATATTTGTAAAACCCTGTTGGAGAGTGGAGTAAAATTAGGCGTGTCAAGCCGAGGCAGTGGCAATGTTAACGATAACGGAATAGTTAAAGATTTTGAAATCATTACTGTTGATATCGTTGCAAATCCAAGTGCTCCAGATGCTTATCCCGATCCAATCTATGAAAGAATTATGAATCATAGACGGGGCAATGTGTTAATGGATGTCGCTGAAGCAACTAGACACGATAAAGGTGCACAACGTTATCTCCAGGAAGAGGTGACTACTTTTATTAAAAACCTGAGATATAGGAGAGATTAATATGGCTCATGCAATGAATGAACTATTAAGCTCGAGTACGCTCTCCGAAGAGGTTAGATCTTCTTTGTCAGAAGCGTGGGAGACACAACTAACAGAAGCTCGTGAGACAATCACAGCTGAACTTAGAGAAGAATTTGCAACTCGTTATGAAAATGACAAGTCGCAAATTGTCGAAGCCGCTGACAAAATGATTACTGATGTTATATCTAAAGAACTCGAAGAGTTTAATCAAGATAAAGCAAAAGTAGCTGAAGATCGTGTAGCTTATCGCAAGCATATGAAAGAGCATGCAAAAGTGCTTGATCAGTTTGTGATGGATACACTTGGCAAAGAAATTAATGAACTTCGCCAAGACCGGGTTGTTCAAGAAGATAACATGTCCAAATTAGAAGGATTTGTTATGGAGCAACTAACCAAAGAGCTCAACGAGTTTCATGAAGACAAACGCTCACTAGTTGAAGCAAAAGTCAAAATGATAAAAGAAGGCAAAGAAGTCATTAATCAAACTAAAGCAGACTTTATTAAATCAGCCGCAAGTAAAGTTGAAGGCATTATGGAAAATACTATCCGTGGTGAACTTAATACTTTACGTGAAGATATCAAATCAGCCAAAGAAAATACCTTTGGACGTAAGATATTTGAAACATTTGCCGCTGAATTTATGTCAAGCTATCTCAACGAAGGAACAGAAGTTGCTAAGTTGAACAAGGTAGTTGAGAGTCTACAAGGTAAGATTGAAGACAAAGACAAAGCCATTGCTGAAAAGGAAGTGATGATAGCAGAAAGTGCAAAAACTGTACGGATTGCTAAAGACACTGCAGAACGAAAGCAAATTATGCAAGAAATGATGCAACCTCTAAGCAAAGACCATAAAGAAATTATGGGTGCATTGCTTGAAAGTGTAAAAACAGACAAGCTACAGAATGCATTCAACAAGTATCTACCTTCAGTTTTGAAGGAAGACGCAAAACCAAAGACCAATAAGAAGGTATTAAGTGAATCTACAACAGAAGTCACTGGAAACAAAGCAGAAGCATCAACAGAAGTTGAAGGCGGAGCAGATATTGTTTATCTTCGAAAATTAGCCGGTATAAGTTAAGGAGACCGATATGGCAGACAATTTAATGGAAAATTGGAGCGAAACTAAAACAGCTCTAACTGACGGTCTATCTGGAACTAAAAAGCAGGTAATGGAAACAACACTTGAAAACACAAAGAGGTACCTCGCAGAGGCGGCCACTACTGGTGCTACTCAAGCAGGCAACGTTGCCACACTTAATAAAGTTATTCTTCCAGTGATTAGACGTGTCATGCCAACAGTTATCGCCAACGAAATCGTTGGTGTACAGCCTATGACAGGGCCTGTTGGACAGATTCACACTCTACGTGTACGCTATGCAGAATCATTTGATTCAGCTGTAGCAGGCGATGAGGCACTAAGCCCGTTTCAAATCGCAACTGGTTACTCAGGTAACGCAACTACCAACAAAGCTGACGCAACTTCAGCACTTGAAGGAACAGCAGGTAAGAAATTGAGTATTCAAGTACTCAAGCAAACTGTTGAAGCCAAATCAAGAAAGCTATCAGCACGTTGGACATTTGAAGCCGCACAAGACGCACAGTCAATGCACGGCTTAGATGTAGAAGCAGAAATCATGCAAGCACTAGCTCAAGAGATTACTGCTGAAATCGATCAAGAGATCATTGCAAGTCTTTTAAGTCTGTCAGGTACAGCCGCAAGCACATACGCACAAGGTAGTGTAAGTGGTACAGCGACATTCGTAGGTGACGAGCATGCCGCTCTTGCAGTGCTTATCAACAAAGAAGCAAACAACATCGCCGCAAGAACAAGACGTGGCGCTGGTAACTTCGCAGTGATTAGCCCAACAGTACTAACAGTACTACAAAGTGCTACAACTTCAGCGTTCGCAAGATCAACTGAAGGTACATTTGAAGCACCAACAAATACTAAATTTGTAGGTACATTGAATGGCACAATGAGAATTTATGTAAACCAGTATGCCGCTGATGATACAGTGCTTGTTGGTTATAAAGGTGCAACAGAAACAGACGCCGCGGCGTTCTATTGCCCATACATTCCTCTCATGAGTAGTGGTACAGTACTTGATCCAAGTACATTTGAGCCAGTAGTTAGCTTCATGACCAGATATGGTTATGTAGAACTAAGCAACCAAGCATCATCGCTTGGTAATGCCGCTGACTACCTCAGCAAAATCGCTGTTACTAGCGGTCAACTTGCATTTACCTAATAGGTATTTCAATACTAAAGAGAACAGGGTCCACGTGGCCCTGTTTTTATGACTACTGTGAATAAATATGTACAGTAGGAGATTATAATGGCAACTAAATTTAAACAAGACTTAGATGTTACAGGAAGTATTTCACTATCGGGAACAATTGCCACTCAAGGGAATGTTACGTTAGGAGATGCAGATACTGATAGTGTAACATTTACAGCAGATATACATAGCAATATTTTACCAAATACATTCGATACATATGACCTAGGGTCAAAAGTTAAAGCGTGGCAGAGTTTATATTTGGGAACAAGTTTAGTATTTGAAGGAACTTCAGTAGATGCAAATGAACTTACAATTGGAGCAGTCAATCCTACAGCAGACAGAACAATTAATTTTCCAAATTCAACAGGTACAGTTGCTACTGAAGAATGGGTTAATTCACAAGGATATGGAGCAGGTGCAGGAGGAAGTATTAATGGACTAAGTGATGTTGATACTGCAACAAGTGCACCAAGTACAGGACAAGTATTAAAATGGAATGGAAGTAAGTGGACACCACAATCTGATATACAATCTAGCTACACAAACTCTAGTGTTGATGCACATTTAAATCAAAGTAGTGCAACCAGTAATCAAGTTTTAAGTTGGAGCGGTACTGATTATACTTGGGTAACTAACGGAAGTGGAAGTCTGAGTGATGTAGTTGGTGATACAACACCACAGCTAGGTGGAAATTTAGATTTAAATTCAAAAGACATTATAGGCACAGGTAATTTAAATATTACAGGAAATATTACCTTAGGATCAGGAAATTTAACAACAACTGGTAAATTATTATTTTCAAATGTATATTCTGTAGAAGGTGACTTGCCAAGTGCAAGTACATATCATGGTATGTTTGCACATGTTCATGGTACTGGCGCAGGATATTTTGCTCATGGCGGCAACTGGATAAAACTAGCTAACAACAGTCAATTGTCAAGTTATCAAACAACTTCTGGTTTAAATGGTGCTATTGATACACATTTAAATCAATCAAATCCAACTAGTGGTCATGTACTAAGCTGGAACGGCAGTGACTATGCTTGGGTAGCACAGTCAGGCGGTGGTGGCGGTAGTACAAATCCAGGCGGAGCAAACACACAAGTACAATTCAATGATAGTAGTTCATTTGGTGGTGACAGTGACTTCACTTATAATAAAACTACTAATACACTTACTGTTGTTAATTTGAATGCAACAAGTATTACAACAACAGGTGCAGGGTCTACAACAATATCAGCAGGTGCTAACATTGAATTAAATGCATCTAATAGAGTTTTAGTTACAGATACTGTTTTTAGACTAGCAAGCATGACAACAACACAACGTAATGCAGTTGCTAGTCCTGTAAATGGAGATATGATATACAATAGTACAACCAATCAACTTGAAAGTTATGAAAACAGTTCTTGGGGAGCCACAGCCGGAGGCGGAGGCGGTGGTATTACAAGCGTAGTAGCAGACACAACACCACAGCTTGGCGGAGATTTAGATGTCAACGGAAAAACAATTGCACATACATTTACATTAGGTGCTAACGGATCCTCAGATTATACGTTCTCAGATGCAGGAAACATATGGTTTCCAACTACTGAAAATGATCCAGTATTATATCTTCGCAGGGGTGAACAGTATATATTTGTAAACAGTTCAGGTGGATCACATCCATTTGAAATTAGAACAGGCAGTGGAGCACCAGCGTATGCTACAGGCGTAACAAACAATGGTGCTTCTAGTGGAAACATTATATTTAAAGTACCAATGAGTGCTCCTGCAACATTGTATTATCAATGTACAAGTCACAGTAGTATGGGTAACACTATTAATATAGTATAGGAAAGTAAATGACTAGAATCAGATCAACAGAAAGCATTAATTTAGATGCAACTACTAGAGTAGAAGTATCAGATACAAGTTTACGTTTAGGAAATCTAACAACTGCTCAAAGAGATGCACTAACAGCCGCTAATGGAGATATGGTTTACAATACAACAACTAATCAATTTAACATTAGAGTAGGCGGAGCATGGACAACACTAGCAACTGTCGAAGGATTAGTCGACAGTGCTCCGACAACATTGGACACATTAAATGAACTAGCGGCGGCATTAGGAGACGATCCTAATTTTGCAACTACAGTAACAAACAATTTAGCAGGTAAGTTATCACTAGCAGGCGGAACTATGACAGGCGATATTGACGGAAATGGAAACAAAGTACTTTTTGCAAACGTTTATTCTAATTTATCAGACTTACCAAGTGCAACAACATATCATGGAATGTTTGCTCATGTGCATGCAACAGGCAAAGGTTATTTTGCTCATGCAGGTGCATGGGTTGAAATGGCCAATCAATCTGATCTAACAACAACAAATACAAACGTAACAAATCTAACAAATAGTTTGAATACAACAAATACAAACGTAACAAATCTAACAAATAGTTTGAATACAACAAATACAAATCTAACATCAGTAGATAATGGCAAACTAAATTTATCAGGTGGTACTATGACCGGAACACTTACACTAAATGGTGCTCCTAGTAGTGCAAACCATGCGGCGACCAAAGCATACGTAGACAGTGCAATAGCAGGTAGTGGCGGAGGCGGCAGTGCTTATTTAGGTAACAATGACTTGGCGGCTGGAAATTACGTTGCCTGGAGACCAAATGCTCCAAATAATAGCTGGTATGTTTATAAAAATAGTGATAATAATGATAGGATTGCAAATGGTGGTAATTTTTCTAATTTTTTAACCTTTACAGTTCCAGCTGGAGGTTATACAGGTGTAGGATCGGGTGATTTTGGCACAAGCTCAAGAATGATATTTAAACTAGGATAAAAAATGAGTGAAAAAGAATATATTGTAAGTCTTAAAAAAGACGCAGATGCTAGTTCATTTAAAGCAGAAATGACACAGAGTAATGGTGACTCTACTATTCCTGACAGGAGCGTAGACGTAGCAAATGAAAGATTACTCAGTACAAGAAACACACACTACAGTTTAACAGATGCTGAAGCTGAACAGTTAAAAAATGACACTAGAGTTGCAGATGTACACATACCACCTGAAGATGACGACACTCTTGAAATAGGATTAAATGCTACACAGTCTTCTGACTTTACAAAAACAACTAGTGATAGCGGTAACTATGTAAATTGGGGATTGCGTAGATGTATTACTAATAGTAATCCTTACATTGGAAGTAGTATAACTGTAAGTGGAGATTATACATATAACTTAGATGGAACTGGTGTTGATGTTGTAATACAAGATTCGGGTTTACAAGTAGATCATCCTGAGTTTAATGATGCTAGTGGTACAAGTAGAGTACAACAGATAAATTGGTACACCGAAAGCGGAGTAAGTGGAACACAAAGTAGTAATCATTACAGAGATTATAATGGACATGGAACACATGTAGGAGGTACAGCCGCAGGATTAACATATGGCTGGGCTAAAAATGCAAGAATATATGCAGTAAAAGTTAGTGGACTAGAAGGTTCAGGAGACAGTGGGGGTATTTCTGTATCTAATTGTTTTGATGTTATAAAAGGATGGCACAATAACAAACCTATTGACCCTGCTACAGGATATAAACGCCCGACTATTGTAAATATGAGTTGGGGATATGGATCATATGCTTATAACGTAACTGGAGGATCATACAGAGGATCTTCTTTTTCAGGTTGGACCGGGTCAGGCAGAAATACGAGTGTTGGTATTGTAGGAAGTTATCGAAGTTCAACTTTTGGGTATAGAGTTGTAGTCAGAGTTACAAGTGTTGATACAGATATACAAGAAATGATCGACGCAGGAATTCATATATGTTGTGCGGCTGGAAACAGTTATCAAAAAGTTGATATAGCAAGTGGATTAGACTATAATAATTATTTTACAAGTAGTATCTATGGGACGAAATATTATCACAGAGGCGGTTCGCCTTATGACGATGAAGCAATAATTGTTGGTAATATAGATAGCTCTATACACAGCGGCGGCTCAGAACAAAAAGCAGGTAGTAGTGAAAATGGTCCAGGAGTACATATATATGCACCCGGAACAAATATTATGGCGGCTTGTAGTACAACAACTGAATTTACTGCAGGCACATATCCACAAAACAGTAACTACAAAATTTGTAATATTAGTGGAACTAGTATGGCAAGTCCACAAGTTTGCGGTGTAGGAGCTCTACTATTACAAGCAAATCCACATGCAACACCTGCACAACTAAAAGCACATCTGATTGCCACATGTCAAACCAATGGAATATACAGTACAGGTTTAGATAATGATTATTCAGATAGCAGAAGTCTTAAAGGCGGAAACAACAGATTTTTAGTAAATCCTTTTGCTAGCCAATACAAATTTCAAATACAAAATTAGTGTCATTATACAGCTAAATATATGTAATAAACTGTGAGAGATGTATGGCTGTAAATTTAGATCATCAACGAGATAGGATTAGTACTGCTAGTGGAGATATTACTATCAATACCGCTGGTAGTTTACGTATTCCAGTCGGCACGACTGCTCAGCGTCCACAAGGTGCTAGTGTTGCAACAGGGCAAATAAGGTATAACACACAACTAAACATTTTTGAAGGATATAGCGGAACTGCATGGAGCAATCTAAGCGGTGTAAAAGACAGCGACGGCGACACTTTTATTAATGCTGAACAAGGCGTAGACGATGATGTTTTAAGATTTTATACAGCAAATTTTGAAAGACTAACAATAAGTGATGCCGGTATTGTTAACATAATAAGCACACAACAAAGTACAAGTGCTAGTACAGGTTCACTTGTTACTGCTGGCGGTATGGGTGTTACTAAAGATGTATTCATTGGCGGTAACCTAGATGTAAATGGTAATGTTACAATCGGTGGTACAATAAACTTAGGTGATGACGATACAGATAATATTAATCTTAATGCAGATCTTAACAGTAATCTTATACCTAATGTAAACGATAATTTTGATATAGGTAGTGCAACTAAAGCATGGAAAGATTTATACTTAACAGAAAGTATAAACTTTAAAGGTGCAACAGGTGAAAATGAAATTGTTGTCCCTGCTAACTTAGCAGATGCGTTAAGCCTTAAAGATGATGGTGGTGCTGATATATTAGTAGTTGATACAACTACTGGTGCTCTAAAAGCAACTTTTAATTCAAACATTGTTGTTAATACAACAGGAAGTATTACAATACCAGTTGGTACTACTGCACAAAGACCTTCTGCACAAACTGGCATGTTAAGATTTAATAGTCAGACTGCTAAAGCAGAAGTTTACAACGGTAGTGCATGGACAGAAGTAGGTGCTGGATCAGGCGATATCACAAGAGTTAATATTACAGCAAGCACAGGATTAACAGGAACACAAGACACAACCGCAGGTGATCACACACAAACACTAGCAGTTGATGTAGGCACAACCGCAGGCAAGATTGTACAACTAGACGGTTCAGGTAAGTTACCAGCAATCGATGGATCACAACTTACAGGTTTAGCGTCTACACTAAATGATGTTTTAACAAATGGAAACACAACTGCTTTAAATGTTGTTAGCACAGGCAATATAACAGCAAATAGTTTTATAGGTGATGGTAGTCAACTAACAGGTGTTTCAACTACGACAACAGTTACAGGTTTAACAGATACTAACATATCAAATACTATTTCCGGACAACATTTACTGTGGAACGGTTCTAAATGGGAAAACACTTTTAACTTTAATTCAAGTGGTACAACATTCCTAGGAGGATTTTCTGTAAATCGTTTCATTGAATATAGAAATCGTTTAATTACAATTGGTTCAATAAGTTCAGGAGATACAGTAAATTTTCCAACAACTACTGGTAGTAGTGCGGCAATTGAATGGCAAGTAAACAATCCTGGTACAAACTTCGTTGCTAATATTACTCCAGGCCCATTAAACATTAACAGATCTCAATATTTTAGAATTATTATTGATAATACAACTGGTTCTCCTAAGGGAAGTATTTCTGGAATAAAAAGAAATGGTACCACGCAAACAGTAAACTGGATCAATGGATCATTACCATCAGTAAGCGGAAATAATATATATGATGTATATGATATCTATTGCTTCAGAGGCAATGGCGGATCAGATGAAACTTGGTATGCTGAACTACTAACTGCTTCTGGTAGTGGATCAGGAGGCAATGCTTTTACAACAATTGCAGTAAGCGGACAAAGTAATATTGTTGCAGATTCAGCTAGTGATAATTTAACTTTAGTCGGCGGAACTGGAATAAGTCTGACCACTAATGCAACAACCGACACACTTACATTTACAAATGATATTACAACTTTAGGTGCGTTAACAGATGTAGATATCACAGGCGTTGCAGATGGTAGTATTATAAAATACAACAGTACAAGTAGTAAATGGGAAATCGGAACAGATCAAGGCGGTGGTGGCGCAAGTCTTACAGTACAAGACGAAGGTAGTGCATTATCAACAGCGGCTTCAACAATAAATTTTGTAGGAGCAGGAGTTACAGCAACAGGAACTGGTGGAACTAAGACAATTACTATACCAGGTGGCGGTGGCAGTGGCGGAGCAAGTGTTTCATATCAAAATAATGCTCCTAGTTCACCTAGTACAGGCGATCTTTGGTTTGACACAGGTACAAGTGGTGAACTATATGTTTACACAGGCAGTGAATGGATCAGTACTACTGGTGGTGCAGACGCTTCATTTATTACAGTAGCATTTACTGGAGACGGTACTACTACAGCATTTAATACAAATGCAAATGGTGGAACAGTTAGCATGGTATTTTTAAATGGTGTGCTACTTAAAGAAACAAATGATTATACAGAGTCAAATGGTACTGTAACTTTTGTAAGTCCTCCAATATTGAATGATAATATTAGCGTAGTAGTAACAGGTGAAGTAAATGCACTTACATTACCAACATTAGGTTTAGCAAATCATAATTTAATTACAGTCGATGCAAGTGGAAACGTAACACTAAACAGTCTAGCGGTAAGTGATTTAACAGATAACAGAATACTAATTGCAGGAACAAGTGGCGAAATAGAAGACAGTGCAAATTTAACTTTTGATGGTACTGATTTACTAATTGCAACAAACGGATCTTTGCAAGTGCCATCAGGTACAACTGCTCAACGTGGAAGTGCAGTTACAGGTAAGTTTAGATTTAATACACAACTTACACAGTTTGAAGGTTACGACGGCAGTGCATGGGGTAAGATTGGCGGCGGAGATCTAGCTATTGCTGGCGATAGCGGTACTGATAGTGTTGAACTAGGAGTTGATACACTAACAGTGAATGGCGGCACAGGTTTAACAACCACAATAACAAATAATAATATTGCAATAGTTTTAGATAATACAGCGGTAACACCTGCTAGTTATGGTAGTGGAAGTGCAATTCCAGTCTTGACAATTGATGCACAAGGTCGTATAACTAGTGCAAGCACAGCCAGTGTAAACATTGTAACCACAACTGATATAAGTGGCGACAGTGGTACAGATACAATTACACTAGGCACAGATACACTTAACTTTGAAGGTGATACAGGTATTACAACAACTGTATCTAATAACAAAGTTAGTATAGATTTAGATAATACAGCGGTTACACCAGCAAGCTATGGTAGCACAACTGCTATACCAGTAATCACAGTTGACCAACAAGGTAGAGTTACAGCCGCAAGTACAGCTAGTTTAAGTGTTAATAAATTTGCAACTATAACAGTTACAGACACAGCAAGTGGAACGTTTGCACAAACAGGAAGTGTAAATGCGGCGAGTGATAGTGATACACTTACATTTGTAGGTGGAACAAATGTAGACATTGATATCAATACCACAAGTAAAACAATTAAGATTGATGCAGTAACTAGCAGTGCGTATACACAACATACGTTTGCAGGAGATAATACTACAACTGTATTCAATACCAGTAATACAGCAATCGATGACACACAAATATTCATAAATGGTGTATTGTTAGCAGATGGTGATTATTCAATTAACACAGGAACTGGCGCAATTACGTTTGGTGTTGCACCTTTACTCAATGATGAAATAGTAGTATATGCGTTTACAACTGATATTAGTGTATTCAGTTTAAGTGCATTAGGAATTGCAAACCATGATAAGATAACTGTAGACAGTAGCGGTAATATCACAATGACTGCTAGTGCAAAAATTAGTAATCTAGCAGATCCTACATCAGCACAAGATGCGGCAACAAAAGCATATGTTGATGCACAAATAACTGTACAAGATTTAGATATAGCAGGAGATACTGGAACTAGTCAAGTTGACTTAGACAGTCAAAGTTTAACTATAGCTGGAACAGCAAACGAAATAGTAACTTCTACAAGTGCTCAAACAATTACAGTTGGTTTGCCAGATGACGTAATAATTACAGGTGCATTAACTGTTGACACAGATACACTCAAAATAGACAAAGCAAACAATAGAGTTGGTATTGGTATTGCAACGCCGTTAGAAAAATTACATGTAGACGGTGCAATTAGAATAGATGGTGTAAGCAACTTAGAGACTGCTACAGCAACTCTTGCAACTACAACACAATCCGCAATTGACACGTTTGCCGCAACAAAATATAGAAGTTGCAAATATACTGTACAAGCAACAAACACAGTAACAAGTGAATATCAAATTATAGAAATATTATTAATACATGACGGAACTACAGCATATGTCAGTGCATATGGTTTAGTTCATACCGGAAGTGCAGAAATTGTAGCTTTCGACGCAGATATAAACAGTGGTAATGTTAGATTACTAGCCACTGCCGCAAGCAGTAATCAAACTGTTTACAAAATAACAAGAATTAGTACGTTGGTGTAACATGGCTTTAAAAGATTTTATGGTAAAACAAAATGCCACTATGATGGGGCATCAAACAATAGGTGGCTATTTAGGTGGCCCTGCAACCTTTGTAATTGATCCTGCCGCAATAGGTGACAATACAGGTACTGTACAGATCAAAGGTAACTTGCAAGTTGATGGTACTAACACAACTATTAACAGTGCAACATTAACAGTTGATGATAAAAATATTGTTGTAGCAAGTGGCGCGGGTAATGCCGCGGCGGCTGATGGCGCCGGTCTTACAATTGACGGAGCAAGTGCTACTTTAACTTACACAGCATCAAATGATAGATTTGCATTTAATAAAGAACTTACAGTGGCAAGAGTACACGGAAATGTAACAGGTGATGTAACAGGAACAGTATCAGATATTAGTAATCATAGCACAACTAATCTATCTGAAGGCACAAATTTATATTTTACAAATGCAAGAGCTGATGCACGGATAGCATTACAAGTTGGTGCAAATTTAGATCTAAGCAGTAAAGATACAGATGCACTAAGCGAAGGCTCAACAAACTTATATTATACAGATGCTAGAGCACAAGCAATATCAATTAACAATGTTGTAGAAGATACAACACCACAACTTGGTGGAACACTAGATGCCAACGGTAATACAATTGATATGGGTACAAATGTATTAACTGATACCAACTTAGGACAATTTATAACTGCATATGGTTGGGGAAATCATGGCAGTGCTGGTTACTTAACAGCAATCAGTTTGAATACACTATCAGCTGGAGTATTAGATACACAAAATGATAGCATTGCATTTATAGATGCAAATGACAGTAATAACAGTAAAAAAGAAACAGTAGCAGACTTTTTAACAGCTATTGCTGGTACAGGAATAAGCGTAAGCAGTGGACAACTTACTGCAAGTATAAGTGAAACAGATACGCTAGATACAGTAACAGGTAGAGGTGCAACAACTACAAATGATATTAGTGTAAATAAAGTAACAAGCACAGTGTCCACAGGTACTGCACCGTTGGTTGTAGCTAGTACAACTAAAGTAGCAAACTTAAACGCTGATAAACTTGACGATAAAGAATTTACAGACATTATTGCTGAAGCAACTGCGTTGGCAATAGCATTAGGATAGAAAATGGCACAGGTATTTAAAAATTATACACAAGCATCAATAGGAACATCACCTACAACTGTTTACACAGTACCGGGAGCAACTACAAGTATTGTAATTGGATTGAATCTAGCAAATAGAACAACAAATACAATTACAGCAAGTGCTCAACTAGGCAGTGTTTATATTATTAAAGATGCACCAATTCCAGGTGGAGGTGCATTAAGTGTGCTTGAAGGAAAAATTATTGCTGAAGCAGGTGATACAATTGTAGTTACAAGCAATACTGCATCGAGTACTGATGCAATAGTTAGTGTATTAGAGCAGACATAATGGGTAAAGCAAAAGAACTTGCAGAATTAGCAAATAATCTAACCGTTCATAGCGGCGCAGTTACCGTTAGTGGATTTAACTATGACAATATTGTAGATAGTGCTCCTGGTGCATTGAATACACTAAATGAATTAGCCGCGGCGCTTGGCGATGATGCAAATTTCAGTACAACAGTAACCAATTCAATTGCAACTAAACTTCCTCTTGCCGGCGGAACACTTACTGGTGACATTGCACATGCTGGAAACTTAACACTTGATGTAAGTGGTATTCTTAATCTTGATGCAGATACACAAATAATTTTAAAAGATGGTGGAGCTAATTATGGTACCTTTTATGCACAAGACGGTGATTTTTACATACAAAGTCTAACTCAAGATAAAGATATTGTTTTTTATGGAAATGACAATGGTACTGGCGTTGAAGCTATGCGTATTGATATGTCTAAAGACGGTGATGTTGGAATAGGCATATCGACTCCTAGTGCAAAACTTGATGTTGTTACCAATGATGATGTTTATGCGGCTGAATTTACACAGCAAAATACTACTAATGGAGACGGTATGCTTATACAGGTAGGCAGTACTGCGGCGGTAGATTATGCTTTAACAGTAAGATCAGATGCAGGCAACACTTCTGTGTTGGCGGCTAAAGCAGATGGTAAAGTTGGCATTGGAGTTTTTGGTCCTTTTGCTGATTTGACTGTTGGATCAAGTACAACATTTAATAATGGTGATAATTATATTTCAGCTGTTTTCCAACCAGCAATTAGTGGCGGTGAATCAGCAGGCATGCTATTTGGACATTACCCTGCCACTGGATATGCAAAGCAAGGAATATTTTGGGAAAGATATGTAGGGTCATCTGGATCCGGAGGGCAAGGCAAACTACACTTTGTAAACAGAGCGGCAACAGATACCAGTGTTCCAACACTAGCTGATACTAGAATGACAATAGATCATCTCGGCAACGTTGGTATTGGTACTACCAGTCCAGGTGCAAGAAGATTGAGAATAGTTGGCAGTACATCTTCTTATCCATTAGCACTTGATAGTACTGACACAGATTATCAATTAGAATTTCAAAGGAATGGTACTTCGGAATGGTGGATTGCGGCAAGTGCTAGCAGTTTTAAAATACATGAAAATGGAGTAGGTGATAAACTAACTATACTATCAGGTGGAAGTGTTGGTATTGGTACAACTAATCCGCCTGCCGCTTTATCAATATATGGAAACGAAGCAACTGGTATGGGTATTTCCATACATGACGATGGTTGGGGTGGAGCGAACGGTTTATATATGATGACGGTTCAAAATTCCAATGGTGCTTTTGTTGTTAGAAAAAATACAGCTAATGCATTAGATTTTTCTACTAGTCAAAATCAGTTAGAAGTAGGAACTGACGGAGTTAGAGCCATTGGTTATGGCAACTCAGCAACTGGAGATAATGTTTCAGTAGAATACACTGGTACAGCAGGAGGACATCAAAGTGGATATCTGTTTAGAGACAAACGAGATGTAGTAAACGCCGCAGTAAAAAATTACCTATTAGATGATGGTGTGGGTACAGCCGCCGCGGAATTACAATTGTATACATCACATGGTGGCACGCTAACTAAACAAATGAATATAGATCGATATGGTTATATAGACACAACTAACCCTCGATTTACTGTGGGAGCCGCTCCAAACGCTCGTACTGGAAAAACCGGCATACGAGCTGGGCGTACTGTATACAACTGGTTTAACTATGGGCGTAACGACGGAAACGACTATCTACACATAAAAACAAACCTAACGAATATTGTTGGCAGTAATCCTCAAGCTACCATGTCTAGTTTTCATATAAGAGGATACACATATAGTACTGAAACCATAGATTCAATATTGGGATTTCATAACTGGAACGGAATTTATTATAGTACAGCGTATCGAAATAATGGCAGTAGAACTGTAGTAAGTGCCAGTTATGCACCTTATAGATCATCTGACAATAAAGTAGTCATTGTTCTTAATATTGGTAACAATTATCCAGGTATTTCGATTGATTACATGCAAAATTTTGAGTATACATGGTATGACGTTGAAGTTTCAGCGTATTCTAAATCAGCAAGCACAAGTGGAGTTTATTAATGGAAGAAGAATATACAGCAGAAGAAGCGTTAGCTAAAGTTCGAGAAATGTTTTTTCCTGCGGCACAAAACGGTGATACAGTTGAACAGTTTGGGTATTTGTTTGTTATGGAAGACAACGAATGGAACCATCAATCCTGAGTCGAGTTAAACATAAATATGTATAACAAGTAAGGTATACATATGGCAATTGATAAACTACCCGGAACAGCAATAGCAACAGGTGCAATTGGCGCTGATCAAATTGCCACAGGCGGTATTACAGTAGCAGATATTCCTGCAGGTGAAATTACAGCAGATAAGTTACACACTACACTTAATCTAAGTTCTAAAACAATTACATTACCAGCCTCTAGTGTAACAGCTCACGCGGCAGCGGCACTCAATGACCTAACAGATGTTAATACAAGCGGAGCAAGTAACGGACAGGTAATAACATATAATGGTAGTAGTTGGGTTGTAGGAAACGGCGGTCCAGCAAATACCGATGCACTTACTGAAGGTTCTAGTAATTTATATTTTACAAATGCAAGAGCAAGAAGTGCTATTAGTGAAAACAGTACACAACTTGCTTACAATAGTTCAACTGGAGTATTGACATTTACTCAAGGAGATACAGACACCGTAACTGAAGGTTCTAGTAATTTATATTTTACAAATGCAAGAGCAGATGCTAGAGTAAATCTACAAACTGGCGCTAATTTAAATCTTAGTAGCAAAAGCACTACTAATTTAACAGAAGGTACAAATTTATATCACACCACAGCAAGAGTACAAGGTACTGCACTGACCTCAGGCAGTTTGCGTGGCACTGTAAATAATGCAACTGTACAGTACGGAAGTAGTTATACAGGAACTCCAGCACAAGGTAGTTTCTTTTTTGATAGTTTAAATGCCAAACTTAAAGTTTATGATGGAAGTGCTTTCTTAGATGCTGTACCAGCCGGAGGCGGCGGAGGCGGTGGTGGAAGCACAGACGCCAACACAACATTTAGAAAATACTTGTATACAATCGGCAGTGTAGGAAATGCTGTAAGTGGTAAAGATGATGTTATAGTTACAGCAGGTGCTTTTGTAACTGGATATGTTTACATAATTGTAAGTGCAGGAAACACAGACTTTACAGCAATTGGTTCAGCAAACAACAATGTAGGCACACAATTTACAGCAACAGGTGCAGGTAGTGGAACTGGTACAGCCGGTCACAAATTAAACTATGTCACTGATGGTACTGAAAATGTAGAAGTATATGTAAATGGTATTAAACAGATTCAAGGAAGTGCAAATGACTATGTTGCAACTAGTGGAACAACTGTAAACTTTGTTAGTAACCTAGCTGTCAATGATGAAGTTGAAATTAATGTATTTGAGCTCTTGACAAACACCAGTAACTTTGCTAGTCTTACAGTAGACACAAGTACGTTGGTTGTTAATGGTACAACCAATAGAGTAGGTATAGGTACAGCAACACCATTTACTAGAGCAGTAGTTGGTGGCGGATCAGGTACTGAAGTTCT
>Ga0181412_1000017_pt1 | contig 60236 bp, 93 predicted proteins | sample 35SPOviralmetaG_FD_130113 | JGI IMG/M metagenome (GOLD analysis project Ga0181412, IMG submission 130113) | Marine viral communities from the oligotrophic San Pedro Time Series (SPOT) site, San Pedro Channel, CA, USA - 35 SPOT_SRF_2012-08-15 | ecosystem: Environmental > Aquatic > Marine > Strait... | reverse complement strand
CATTTAAAACAATTAGGGTATCAGGTCAAACTGATGTCGTAGCAGATACCATTGCTGATCTACTTACACTTGTAGGTGGCACAGGTATTGACATTACAACAACGGCAGGTACTGACACAGTTTCATACGCAATAGATTCAAGTGTGTTAACACTTAACGATTCACAGATTTTAACAAACAAAACATTAACAACTCCTGTAATTAGTTCTATTTCAAACACAGGAACAATTACATTACCAACAAGCACAGACACACTTGTAGGTAAAGATACAACTGATACACTTACAAACAAGTCAATTAGTTTAACTACTAATACTGTAACAGGAACCTTTGCGGAATTTAATACTGCGGTTAGTGACGAAACACTTGTTGGTATTGCGGCAACGCAAACACTCACAAACAAAACATTAACTGATCCTATTCTATCTCCTACTGCTACAACAGGCGGTAAGGTTGAGTTTTTAGAAGGAACAAACAACGGCACTAACAAAGCAACACTAATAGGTCCTGCAAGTACTGCCGATGTAACTATTACATTGCCAGCCGCAACAGATACACTAGTTGGTAAGGCAACAACAGATACATTTACAAACAAGTCAATCAGCTTAACTACTAATACAGTAACAGGTACACTAGCAGAACTTAATACCGCAGTTAGTGACGCAACGTTAGTTGGTAGAGATACAACAGATACATTTACAAACAAGTCAATTAGTTTAACTACCAATACACTCTCAGGAACCTTTGCAGAACTTAATACTGCAATCACAGGAGATGAAGTAGTAGGTAGAGCAACTACTGATACACTTACAAACAAAACGTTAACTAATCCTATTTTGTCTCCAACTGCTACTACTGGTGGTAAGATTGAGTTTTTAGAAGGAACAAACAACGGAACACATAAAATTACATTACAGGCTCCAGCATCTGTTACTGGTGCTAGATTCATAACATTTCCAGATGCCGGCGGTACGGTACCTGTAAGTGTTTCATCACCACTGTCATTATCAGGATTGACAGGTAACATCACTTTTGATTGGACCATTGGCACAAACTTACAGGCCTGGGACGCAGACTTAGACGCACTAGCAGGATTAACTTCCGCGGCTGACACAGGAATATATTTTACGGGTTCAAATACTGCTGGTACATTTACACTAGGCTCAATAGGAAGAACATTCCTTGGTGCTACAAACGTTGGTAATGCCGCAGGTTCACAACGTAAACTACTAGGCGTTGACAATGATGACAACGTACAAATGGGAAGCATAGGAATAGGAACTGCCGCTTCAGGAACTGCTGGAGAGATCAGAGCTACTAATAACATCACAGGATACTATACATCAGACAGTAGACTAAAAGAAAATATTGTTAACATTCCAAATGCACTAGACAGGGTAGCCAAGTTAAAAGGTGTAAGGTTTGATTGGTGTGACTCTTACATTGAAGAACGTGGTGGAGAAGACGGATACTTCATTAAGAAACACGACACAGGATTAATTGCTCAAGACGTGCTACAGGTATTACCAGAAGTGGTGCGTGAGAAAAAAGATGGATACCTAGGTATACAATACGATAAGTTAGTAGGACTATTGGTAGAAGCAATCAAAGAATTAAGAAAAGAAGTAAACGAATTGAAATCCAAGGGGTAACAGATGGCACTACCTAGCAGTGGACAGATAAGTTTTGCAGACCTCCAAGCAGAATTCGGAGGATCTAATCCTATATCATTATCAGAATTCAGAGCATCAAATCACAACTCTTCCAAAACCAGTGGCGGACCTAACTACACTATATTCACAGTAAGTAAGAACACGGTTAATAACAAGTTACAAGTTGGTGGTGGAGATGTAGACTTTATTAACATAAACACCGATTCGAAGTTAGTATTAATTCTTAGGTCAGGAATATGGAATGATGGTAACTTGTATTTTAGTACGACCACAGCCCCAGGTAACAACAATTTACTTAACACGGGAGTTACTAATAACGGCGCAGGTGTTGATAGCATAATGGTGATAGATGGTTCAGATGCAGGCTTTACATCTACTACAGGTGGATGGGTAAATGGATATCTAAAATCAGATACCACAACAGCCTCAACGGCAGTTCCTATTCAGATTGTTGAAGACCCAGGAAATACCACAACCGCAGTTGACTACCTTTATGGTAAGGCAAATTTTACCTTTTCAGACGCAGGAGGATTTGTAGGAGGATCAGTTAACACAAAGATCACCACTGTGAGCAACATCTTAGATACAGACAACGGAGTTATTGTTCCTAATGGAGGAAGTGTAGACTTCAGTCAGGTTATGACGGCACTACCTACGATAGCTAGTGGTGGAACTTGGCATTACTATTATCTAAATCTCTATGATGCCGCCTGGGACAGTTCTGCAAAACAATTTACATTTGATAATTTTAGGAATGTTGCATGGACAAACAACACTGGTTATACAAACGGATCAGGAACATTTCTAAACGGCAGTAATAATAATGCAACCAACGTAGCTAATTACATAGCCAGCTCGGCAGGTTATAACACAGCAAGAGCTCCTAACTATGCCGGCACCTCAGAAAACGTTACACTACAAATGAGCAACAGTGGAGCAACACTTAACCATACATTCGTAAACAACACTGGTGGGTATGTTTTACTTTTTAAATACTCAATGTCAGATTCAACTGGTTTTCCAGCAGGGTCTAAAAACAGACTAGGAAGCCTGTTATGGGCAGACAGTGGTGGTCAATTTACAAACGCACACACGGTCCCTAGTGGAGGAACTCCAACAGGGTGTTTTGAAACATTCAATAGACAGAATTATGGATTTCCAACATGGCTTAAAATAACATTTTATTTCACTCCTGTTAATAGCGGTACTGAAACAACCCTAGGCTATAGAAATTATATCTTTGAAGATGGGTCAAGCCAAACAGATGCACTGAACAAGATCAAGACTGATACAGAAGCATACTTTCATGACACCTTAGATACGGGCGAAGATTATCCATATCTATACTGTGACGTTAATGCTGACTCAGTTGACTTTCGTTACTATCTACCTGGAATATTAAGAATAGTACCAGAATATTTTAGATACGGATACAACCAAGGTGGTACGGGTGGTGTTGCACATACAAACACGGCCGCAAGTGCAATCCAAGGACATTCAAATTACAACTTTGCAAATTTCAAATCAGATGAATTAACAACTAGTGCCAACGGCAATCAGAACATAAAACGACAAACTAAAGATATGAGCTTGGCAGGATATTACAATGCAAGAGGAGGGTTAACACTTGGATCAGGATAAAGAAAAACTTCGACAACCAGATGGTACAATGCCAAAGGGAGATGATAGTGAGATGAGACAAGAACACAATAATACTCAACCTCTGCCTAAGCCAACAGCTGAGTATAACGAACCTAAAAATTAATCTTTAGGTTTATTTAGATCTTTATCTGGATCGTTATGTGCGACTCTAGGTTTACGGCTTTTAGACATATCAGTTCGTAATTTACCGATATCATCAATTACCTTTATGAAGTCTTCTTGATTCTTTTTCAGCATATCTGTTAAATCTTTGACAGCAATTATTACCCACCACCACCAAGCAAATGCTATGATTCCAAATGATACTGCGATTGATATGATTAAGTAGTCTGTCCAACTGTCTGGACCTAACCAAAGGGATAAACATAATCCTAGTAGTGTAACCATCGGTGCTAGTCTACCTAGCCAATGCCAGAACTTAATTTGTGTTACCATTTTAAGCCCCTATTTGGCCAAATGGTTTCCACTCTCCTGGGGTGCCATCTTTTATACAGACCCACCCTACAAATCCTGTTGGACTTGGAGTGTCATTCCATACAATGTCCCCACGTTTGTAATTACCACTTTGTGGAACATCTGATCCTACTTCAAACTTCTTGTTTTCAAATTTGATTGGTCCTGATGTACTAAAACAAACATCTGGGTTGTTAACACCTATTCCTAGTTTACCTTTTACAGTAGTAATAGTATCAGCGTCAGTTCCAACTTCAATTCGATTGTTTGCTTTAAGTTTGATTCTAGTTTGATCATCAGTAATAAGTTCTACATCACTTGTTGTAAATGCTCCAACCTTTACTGTATCATACCCTGGATCAACAATAAACTCTACTTCGTTACCAGCAACACTTAACTGACCGTTAGGTGCTTCTGAGCCAATGCCCAAACGCATACCGTCACCATCATAAAATATAAACTGGTCTAATACAAAATTACCTTCTGTTCTAAGGTTTCTTAATGTACCTACTTCAGTCAAACTAGATTTAGTAACGTCTGCTCCTAGTTCATTTGAAGATAGTACTGTTATGTTTCCTATTCGATACTCACCATGAGTATCTATGATCTCACTTGACCAAATCCTATCTGGATTGCCTTGCATCACTAATTGTTTAGTATGCCCTGCTCCAGTCCACATCAAACCTTTTCCGTAAGGTGATTCGTTCTCACAATCAAAGTTTAATGGACTTGTTCTGTCATTACGTACATCAGCCTTGACTTCGTCTACTTCAAGTCTAGCCGCTTTGATAGTACCTGCTACTGTTAAGTCTTCTTCTACTCTAACACTATTCTTAAGTAGTCCAACTTTTAAGTTGTCAGTACTTACAAGATTGTTTTCAACCACTAATTCAAGTTTCGTAGCTCTATCTTGTATACCCATTGTACTAAATTCTGTAATAGTTCCACCATGGATTTTGTCTCCACTGATTTCGTTATTAAGAAATTCAGGTTTAGGTAATTGACGCTTCGCAATAGTTTCAATGGACTTGCCTAACTGCACTAGCCCGTCTTGTACTGCTTTTAATTCAGAATCTTGGATGTCATGTGTGCTCATGTAAGTATTTATCAAACTTGTATTGTTTGGTTTAATCTATTGTTTTTAGCAAAATCGTCTCAGGATTGATACGACCATTGAGCTTGATATCTACTGCATTGATCTCGTCCAAGAACTTCTTGATCTTGATTTTTCCAGCATCTTTAAACTCTTTCAGCTTTTCTTCTGGTTTACGTAGTGTTTTTTGTATGGATTCTTCTTCGCTAAAGCCTATGATAGTAGTACCTTTAACACTTAATCCTGTACCTTCTCTACGTTGATGTAGTGGATCTTTGCTACTAGCAACATACCTACCTAGCTTACGTGTTTTGATGTTAAACACCCAAAGCTCTTCTGCACCAATGATCTCTTGTGGGTTGATACTTGCTAACTGGAACTTCTCATCGTTGACTCTAAACCTTAATTTAGATACCATCTTCTCTTTGCTACGGATACGTTTACGTGGCTTTCTATTTGCTTTGGCTGTGTCAATGATTATATCACAAGCACCCATAAACAATGTTAATGCTTCAAGATACTTCTTAACATCTTTCTTTTCAAAGTCACTGTATGCTTCTATCAACTGTTCCGCATAGTCTCGATCACGTTCACTCATTGCATCACGTTGGGCCTTGCTTGGTGGTTGTAATACTTCTGTAAATTCTGCTATCTCGCTTGTATACCACTCTTTGATCTTACGTGCATGAGCCTGTGTACACTTTACATCATTAAGATGTTTGCTAATTCTAAAGGACTTAGGATCAAACTTGCCTGGATTACTTCCCCAGGTATCCAGCCAATCATCAACTGCACCCATCATCAGTAATGACTGCGATGCGATACGTTCCTGTATACTTGGCTTACGTGCTTCAAGTTTTTGTTCTTCAATTTCTTTTTTCTTTACTTCTTCAATCACTTTACTTCCTTCAATAATCAATTCTTTTAATTGTTTATCTATAAAATCTTCCATTGGTTTGATTTCTCCCATAGTACCTGGAAGTTCTTTCCAATAGTCTGCGTAAGGTTTGTGCAAAGACGGAAGGCCTTTATTCATTAGTCTACAACTTGTACCAAGTGTACAACTAAAACGCCATTCCGGATTCTTTCCTATAGCCTTTATGTGTTTCTTCCATTCAGGCTTGTCCTTACAATACTCAAGAATCCATCTTTTGTAGTCAGCACCTTTAAACTCCATCCTATAATAGGAATAAGCATGGTCCTTTAGTCTCCCATAGGCCGGCCCATCAAGTTCACTCGCCTTCGATATATCCGGCTCATAATTCTTTTGGCTTACACGTCTCGTGGCTCTCTTCTTTTTACGAGGTGCACCTTTTAAAAGTGATTTAGCCAATCTTCAATCTCCTGCAAAAATATGTCTAACACAGTTACTATATAGCAAAAAAAATAAAAGTCTACTAAAAATGACTTTTAATCTTATATTTTTTCGCCATTTTCATCTGATCTAAAAGTTTTAAATCTAGGAAAACGTAAACTGTATGTGTCTGAATCTTGTGATTTTGTACGAGCGTCTGCTCTAATTTCTACTAAAGAACCAATGATGTTAGTACGGTCAGTCCAGAACTGATCACGTTGACTGTCAGTGAAACCACTTCCACAGTTAAGGTGATAATTGTATCCATCGTCTTCTCCTTCTACTATGATTGCGCCAAGTCTACCTTCATTTCGTCCAGTTCCTTCTTCAACTGCAACTACTTTTAATGTAATCTCGATGAAAGGTTTGGCTTTTAACCAAGCATGAGATCTCTTACATTCGTATACTGCTTGTTGATCTTTGATCATAACTCCTTCATATCCACCGTCTACAGCCGCTTTATTAAGCTCTACAAAGCGATCTTGGCCTTCAGGGCTACTTAGATCCACATCTTCCCAGTCCAGTGCTTGTACGTGCTCTAAGGCGTCTTTATTAGCTTCAACCCAATGCCATACATACTGACTTCTTTTTGATTGCTCTACTTCATACTTTCCTTCTAAGAACTTGTCTAATGGAATCATATCAAATAAATGTAGTACTGCGTCTTTGGCAACACCTCCACTCTTTCTATGTACCTGTTTCATTAGGTCTTGGAAGTTAGCACTCATTACCTCTCCGTCCAATACTAGATCATATGGAGCAGGCTTTTCTTTTAATACTGCTTCTAGTTCTTCTATGATATGTCCAAAGTTATGAAACTGCTTACCATTCCTGCTAAACATCTCAACCTTGCCATCTTTGATAACTGTTAGTACTCTAACACCATCAAGTTTAATTTCTATTTGTTTAGGACCAACCATCTTCTTTTCGTGGTTAGCTGAGTCATGTGCAAGTTGACAGGTAAATGTAGGAACAATGTATTTGTCAAAGTTATTTTTCTTTGCTACATTGTTTACTGTCTTTTCACTTACGCCACAACGTAAATCTTTAATAAGGATACGTCTGTAAAAACCATTCCATTGTTCTGCTGTCGCTGAACTCATTACAAGCTCAATAGCATCTCTGGCCGCATGACCAGTTAATTCTCTTTTGTTAAGTTTATCTGCAAGTTCTACGAATACCTTCCATTCACAACCTTGTCCACTGATTACTGTGTCCTTTGTTGGAACTTGCTTAACGCCAAATGTGTATAATGGATCAAGTGCCATACGTACACCTTCAAAGAACTCATCTAGTCCTTCATTCATTGCGTCTAATAATATTGATTCTTTAGCAAGACGTGAATTGTCTGCTTCTAGCTTTTCGATTATTGCCTGGGGTTGTGTTCTCATTTGTGCCTCTCTTTAATTATTATATACATTATATAATCAATATATTCATTTGTCAAGTCTTTTTTTGGCCGGCCCAAAGAGATTCGAACTCCTGACCTCCAGTTCCGCAAACTGGCGCTCTATCCAACTGAGCTATGGGCCGTGTATATAGTATAGTGCATTATTTTGGTTTTGTCAATTAGAATCTACAGCCGACTTCAGCTTTTGGAATAACTTTATCTTGGAGTTCTTTAATGGTAGGTTCGTGTATTGTTTTCACATCAGCCGATGCCTTAACATCACAATCCATTTTTCTAACACAGGAGATCAGTAGAACTAGGGAGAGTGCTATGATCAGTGCCAGCTTCATTGTAGAATATTTAGTCAAAAAAAAAGGCCGAACAAATGAATGATCGGCCCTTTTTAAAAACTAAGAAACTAAATTAGCTTCTTGATGCAGATGCCATTGCTTTGTAACCAGCGGCAACTACTGCTCTTGAGGCAGAACCTAATCTGTACTTTTTAGCACCAGTCTTAGTAGTGTTTAAGTACACAGGGTATCCTGCGAATCTCAAAGATTGGATAACCGCTTGTGGGTTACCTGCTTTAAACTTGCTCTTAAGTTGAGCTGAAGTTAGTTCTGATCCGTTTTTAAGTGCGGTCAATACACTATCTTGAATTGTATTTTTCATGTAATATCTCCTTAATTAAGTTTCAAATACTGTTACAGTATACACTAAAAATCTAGTAAAGTCAAATACTTGTTTGCCAATTATACAAAATCGGGTCCATGTACCCAACCAACTAATGACTTACGTGTGCCTTTTGTTACTGGTACTACTTTGTGAGGCATCCAACTAGGGAAGAAACATATCTCATATTTCTTTAATTGGATAGGGTAACCAATCGAGTCTGGCATCAATGTTAATGCGCCTCCTTCAAACTCGCTTGGGTCATTTAGTAAACAACTAAATGAAATCTTTCTACTGTCACCATTAACACCTTTGAACCCTGCGTCAGAGTGCATTGAATAATGACCTTTCTTATCTGCATTATAAACACTATATTGGAGTGTTTCTAAATACGTGATAGAATATTTAAAATGAAAATCGTTTGCATGATGTATAACGCCACCTAATAAGTTATACAACTCTGGATTGGTGTTTGTGTCAATCCAACTTATGTCTGTTGAACGTAACTCGTAATCGTGTTCAGCTTCACCTTCCTTAACGTAACCTGCGTTCTGAACAGGATTGTTCGTTCGAACCCAGTCATGGAGGTCGTTTACTATCTTATCGTTCAATCCCCATTGTTCCACACAATATTCTGGTGGTGGATTATCTCTATGTTGTGGTGGTGTTAAAATATACATTACTGTTTACCTTGTAACATCATGTGTCTATGATAGCTTCTAGCAAGTAGATCCATAAACCTTTGAAATTGTATACCCATTCTTACAAAGGCAAACTGTCTTGTGCTTGGTTGTATTCCTGTGTTTACTATGCAACGTTTCTTATTTGGATTAATAAGGAATACCTTACCTAACTGTGATGGTACAATACCAAAGTCTTCTACTACTGTATGACAATCTAGTCCTGGCTCTTCCATACAAATCATTAATGGAATTGGCCAGCTAATTAAATCTATTGTGTCTACGTTATCAGTTGGCTCTACCATGTTAAAGTTATGCGGTCGTGCATATCCTTCAGGCTCAATACGCCAATAGTTAATCTTGGCTAGTTTATCACAAGCACTATTATCAAACCACCATTGTGCCGTTTGTGTCATATCAGCACCTTCAAGTTTATGCCATTGATTATTGTAAACGGTAACACCTTTGACATCGCCTAATGGTAATGGCTTGGTGTGTTCCACTACCCTATCAGTTTCTAATCTAATCTTAAAGTTAAAACCAAAGTCTTCGTAGTCTGGTGGGTTAACACTTTTTAAATCAAGATCTATCCAACCTATCTTATTGTCTAGCAATAGTTGGAATAACCATTTGCCAACTGAATAACCCATCTTAGGGTTAACGTCAGCTGGTAACTCTGGAAATGTAAAATCCTTATTTTTGTGTGCTTCGTAAAATTCTTTTGTTTCTATATCCATAATCTTCTCAATAGTGGTGCCGCTTCACGGATTCGAACCGCGGACCTACTGATTACAAATCAGTTGCTCTACCAACTGAGCTAAAGCGGCTTGTAAGATTAATCAAACTCTGATCTAACAATGTGCTTTCTCAATGCTCTAACAAGTTCCTCGATCTTATCAATCACTGAAATCAAACTTTTATCTGTAATGTAAGTTTGTCTTTCACGTAGCTTGTCGTAGTCCTTCAAAGGTATTGTTACTGTGCTACCTTCGTTTTCGTATGTTGCATCTTCTGATCTATCATCTGTCATAAATCCCCTTTAGTTCATTTACGCGATCTTCCAACCAACTTATTGCAGTATGAATATGTCCTGTGTCGTGTTCTTGTAAACAACTTTTGGCATACTCAATTTCTTGTTCAAGTATATTAACTTTTATCAGATTCCCTGGAAAGTCCCGGTGCTTCCTCACTGCCTCTTGTTTGGTCTTCTGTTTCGTCATCAGTAGTACTTACCTCTGGCATAGTTCCATTGACCGCTCTTTCGAGTAAGCCGTCAACATCTATGTCATGATGCTCTAACATTTGGAGAGCTTCAACAGGAGTCTTACATAATTTCTCCTTGACCATTTGCCTAACTACATAAACAACATTATATTTTGATAAATTTAAAAACTTTCCATCTGGACCGTATAACTCTTGACTAAAAATTCTACCCATTTATAACAACCTTTCTAACTCTATCATACACAAAGGAACGATATCCTTTGGCATTAGTGTCCCATACTGTGATGTTCTTCTCGTGAGCTTCTTTGGTTGTCTTAGGGTGATTAGCTTCTGGTATAACTCTTAGGTCTTTGGTACAAGTCATTACACGTTCGTCGCCATCAAGTTTTAAAAAAGTTACTGTAGCAGTTTGCTCTTTCAGTAACTTGATTAACGTATCCTTGGTGGGTATTCCTTTTAATTCTGCTATTTGATCTAAACTCATAAACCTCTTCCTTGCTTTATGTTAAAAGTTCTAGGTCCAGGAGTAGTAAATTCCATGCCCATCTTATTACCAACATACACTCTACCAGTGTACATCATCTTAATTTTGTTCTGTGCTATAAACACTTCAACAAATTGTCCTTCCTCAAACCTATCAACGTCTGCTTCAGCAACAACGTCATTATCGGTGCAAGTAATAGTGCATTTAGAATCGTAGTTTTTATTCATCTTTACCCCATAGTTTATTAATTTTACTTTGATATGATTTATACATAATAAAGTCCACCAACAAGAAGTTTATTAACAATCCTGTAGTCGTTAGGGCCATTCCAAACAATGCTGGTATTAAGAATAAGAACGCAACTATCTTAACTAGATAATCAGTTACTAAGATATTGGGTACTTCCCAAAAAGGAAAACTGCCTAGCATAGGCTTAGGTGGTTTCTTCCTATAATCTTCAAACTCATAGTTCATATTCAAAATTCTGTGATGTGTCATTGATGCTTATTTGTTTAGCACCGTTACGTATGTGGAAGTGTGTTGCCATAGGTGTTAATGGCGATAGTGTAATAACTCTTTCAATGCCCTGTTCTTTTGCATGAGATAAAATCTTTTGAATGATCTCTCTACCTGCTCCACGTTTACGTGACCAAACTGTGTATGCGATAGCAACCTTTGGAACTTCTTCTTTCATATGTACGAGTTCACTCATCATATCAAGTTCCTTTACATTCTCTGGAACATCATTAGTATATGCAATACAAATAATGCCTTCTATCTCGTCCTCGTATTTCAAACCGTATATCTTACGACCTTTTGTGATACGCCAACCTAATGTTAAATCAGGTCTTACAGGATCCTCAGATACGTCAATGTCGTCTAGTTCAACTAGCTCTGTACCCTTGACCCATCTAAAGAAGTCATCAGTTTTATTCTTAAAAAATTTCAAGTACTTCCCTTCCTTAGTGTTATATTCTGTTTCTTTCTTTTTGTAACTTTAATGCTCTCTTGATACCACGTTTTTTAGCCAAACGTTTTTTCTCACTTGGCTTTTGGTAGTATGCTCTTTCCTTAAGTTCTAAAAGTAAACCTTCTTTTTTCATTTTACGTTTCATAACTCTAAGGGCTTTTTCAACATTGTTATTTCTAACTATTACTTCCATATTTCTCCTTTAGTGTAATGTGTTCTGTCCGGCTGTCTCCATGAATACGTCCTCATCAGCCCAATTAACGTTAAAGTACTTTTCGCATAGTGTCGCTATAGCTTGAGGTACTTCATCGTCTTCTTGTCCTTTAGGAACGTAAAGACCTTTCAGTTCACCGTTCTTATTAATTATCAATCCCCAATCATCTGTATCGAGGACTTCTTCTATTGTAACAAACTTGTGATTCGCCATTGTACTATCTCCAATAAGTTTACAATAGATTGACATTGTTTTAATATTACTATAATTCTTCAGTTTTGTCAACCTATCTTTACGTAATTTAAAATCGTTTCAGGGAATTTGGTAATAAAGTTTTCCCCATGCCTCTTAATTTTTGCCTTAATGTTAAAGGTGGTACTCTCTTTTGGTAATTCTTTGGTTTGATCGAAGCTCTTAAAAAAGCTAACTAGGTTGCCGTTGCACGACCCATTCAGTACGTGGCAACTAAACTTATCTACAAACTTGATTTCATGCAAAGTAAACTCACCTTGAAAAGTACTTCCAATAGTACTTATGTGTTTTGACTCAGAGAAGTTAGTTTTAAGAGATTTCTTAACATCTTTCTTCTTCTTGCCTTCAAAATATATCTTTGGCGTAACTGCAACAACACCAAATTGTTCTTTGGTTAACTGTTGTGTGTTTAGACAAGTAATAAGGTTCTTCATGTAATCGGATAACGTATCAGCCATTATGGCCAAAGTGTTTTCTTTATTGATCCATTCAACTGATGCAACTGCATTTTGCAAGTCTTCATCTTTGATTGTCATCTGTTGCCAGTCTGGTGGTGAAAAGTGTTCGTCGTTTCTAAATTGTTCTACTAGGCAATCCTTGTTTGAAAACTGTGTAGGTGATTCTTCGAAACGTCTAGTTTCTCTGTAGTAGTCGCCATTGATTCTATATGCGGCGAAACTTGCCGATAGTATGTCTACCAACGGAAATTTTTTAACCTTATTATTCATTGTTGCCTCACTTGCCTAATTATAGTAATACTATAACATCAATGTATTGGTTTGTCAACCAGAAATTAAAGTATATGATCTGCGACTTTTAAGTCAATTAACTGCTTGGCAGTAAAGTATTGGTCTGATGGGTTATTGAATTTTTTACGAACGTCTGCTAAACTGTATCCAGTTGCATCTCTTAATATCTGCATACATCTTTGTTCACAGTTGTTGTTCTCTTTCATCTGTGCTTTCATGTCGTGCATCTTAGATTCCATTGTGTCTGAGTGTTGATGGTTCATTATACCTGTGTTCTTACCGATATATCTTTCACCTTGTTTACCACTTGCAAATATCAAAAATCCAGCACTCATTACTGCTCCAATACCTACTGTAGAAATAGTATGATAGCTATCTCTCATAACATCGATCAGTCCGAACATTTCATATAGGTCTCCACCTACTGTATTCACGTACAATGTTAGTTTACGTTTTGGTCTTTTTACAAGATTTGCTGATACTATCCATTTGATTGCTTTGGAGATATTGTCATTATCTAGCTCTCCACTCAAGTAATGAATGTCATTATCATGTAGAGTTGCTTCTATCCTCTCATCAACTGAATATTGTTCGTATACTTTTTTCATGAAATCCTGTAATTTATATTATTTATCATGTGTCCACTTTAAGTGTCCTAATTCGTGTTTTTCAGCCCAACGTATAAAAAGACCCAATTCTCGCCCGTGTGCTTCTATTTCCCAGGGTCTTTCAAAGTACTCATCTGAGCTTATATCGTACTTTTGCCCATTCCAGCTTACTTTTTCAGCACTTGCTAGATCTCGCATTTCTCCCTTGGCGAACTGTTTGACGTGTACCATTTCGTGGCAGATGCTTTCTAGCACCCTTCTGAGTCTAGTACTTGGGTCTATTTCTATCGTAAATTCTTTGGGCCTATAACTGTCATCTTCCCATGAACAATTACCCATTTGTCTATGCTTTTCGTATAGTGGAGTAAAGTGTAATTTTACTGTAAGAGTATTGGCAAGTCTAGTACTCATTAGCTTATCTGCACAGAACTCTATGATAGATTTTGCATAAGCCTTTTGCGATTTTGTGCCACCTTTGATACTAACTTCCATTAATTCACCCTTTGTTGATTGTAATATATATTATATACAAATTTTGCCAGAAAGTCAACCTTTTAGGTTCGAGATAAATGTAGGTTTTTCAATGGTTTAAAAACTATGTTGCCAAAATAAAGTAAATACTTGTATGAAGGACTTTTATCAAAGCGCCTTTTATGGGCTTGTAAAAGACACCCAGGAGTCAAGTGGTTACACTCTACCTGTAGAACTTGAGTCTTATGTTGTTATGCTTCTCGCGGACAAAGTTGATAAACCAGACTTCCTACCAGATACTAGTTTTGCTGAATATTATTTAGAATTAAGGAATAGCAGAGATGCTAAGAGTCTTGGAGATAACTGTTTATTTGTTACGGGTGTGTTTCCCACATATGGTATCGATATCGACTACTATATTGGTATAGGTCAAAGTAGTTATAATCGCATTTCTTACGGTATGAACAAAGAGCTTTTTGATTCTTTATCAGTTCACTTCCGCTTTCTGCGTAAATTTATTAATCTGACGACTTCGCATACTTCTGTTTATCGTTAGCAACTAACAAACAGTCTGTCTGTATGGACTGGATCATATTGTCTATTTCACTAGTATCAGCCTTAGGCGTGTTGTACTTCATGTCACGTAGCTTATCAGCCATAGCTTTGATAGAATCAATCTTGTCGCAAAATTCAGATATCTTGTGTATCATATGTTTCTCTACTATATTACTTTTTCTTTCTACTACTATTAATTATTACTCTAACTAAATATAGCAAACAAACAAGGTTTAGTCAAGTGGAAATTTTCCTTTTATTAATGATAAAACACGCAATAGTTGATTTGGGTTTTCAACCCTTTGGACTAGGAGCAACCAAATTAAGATATTTTGGTTGGGCGGCACATAAGCAACATTACATACCACATGGGGTGTTAACAATGCTTGTAATGGCGCTTTACACTAGCATAGAGGTCTCTGTGTTGCTTGGAATACTTGATTACATACTACACTGGCATATAGACTATTTTAAGACGAATATACGTGAAAAGTACGGTTGGAAGAATAATCAAAGGCAGTTTTGGGTATTGAATATGTTTGACCAAATACTACACTTCTTAGGATATTATTTAATTATTACTATTGCTATTTTCTAGCGAAACCAAAGCCCATTGAACCCGGCAAGTTCATATTAGCATAAAACTCTTTACCAGCATCAAACTTTATTCTACCATCAAATACTGGTGGATAAATTACAAGCATTTTGGTAAACTTACCTTTGTCGTCACCCTGCATTTGGAACGTGCTTTTTATTTGGATCATGTTAGAGCTTTCTAACACAGTCTTAAAGAATCTGTTTAGGTTATCAGGATCGTTGTTCATCTGTGCCGCAACGTTTTTAGCAAGTGTTGTTGTGAAGTGCCATAGCTTTCTGTACTTGGCATTTTGTAAAGTTGCGTCTTTAGGACGATACACATTTGAATTCATGTATTCATCATAGTGTCTTGGTACTGCTTGTTTAATTCTTTCTTCATTATTCCAACTAGATGGATCGTCAACTAGTTTTTTAAGTGCATCTAGTTCGGCTTCATTAATCATACCTAATCTAGTTGCTAGTTTGTAAACTTGATACTTCTTATCTTTTTCCTTAATTGTTTCCATCCAACCCAAGTACTCTTTAAATTCTGTAAAGAAGTTTTTGTTCTTTAATTTAATTACGTCTGGTTTGTTATCAATAGTTTCTGCAATACTAACGGCACTTGCCTTCGCACCACCTTTACCATCTTTAGCACTAATACCTATCTTTGCTCCCTTAGGAGATATAATAAAACTGTCAATAAGTTTTTGTGATTCGTCTGCTGGATACTCTACAGTTTTCATAGCCTGCCAAGTAAGTCCTGGTTCAATAACCTGTAACAGTTGTTCCTGTGCTTCTGCTACTGCACCTCCGACCATGCTTGATCCTTGTGATAGTGCAATAGGTCCTGCAATCTCACCTATTTGAATTTCGTAGTTACCTTTGTAGTCCTTTGTTGCAGGCATGGATGTATCTAAGTTTTCTATTATGTCTGCAATGATTGGTCTTTCTTCTGGTGGAACATCTTTAGGGAATAGCTCTGAACTTCTAATTCTTTCTGCTACTGCTGATATGTCCATAGGACCATCTGTAACACCTAATCTATTTGGAAAGAACCTTACGTTAGGGTGTGCCTTGTTTGCAGTTGCTGATAATGTCTTTTTAATATTGTATCCTAATGGCTCTATGTTTCTCATAAAGTCAGTTAGTTCCCATTTGATGTAGTTTGCAGTCTTGCTCTTGTAATATCTTACAAAGTGTAGTGTACCTGCGTCTGATGTTATTTCAACAACAATGGCCGCATACTCGGTTAATGGCTTTTTGTTTGCTTCAATTAGTTTACCTGTGATACCAGCTGTCTTTAGATCTTCTTGGAACTGTACATCTGCATGAACAGAAGCTGGTCCTACTGATGATCCGTTTTTAGCATCTGGATCAGTTGTATCATCTTCTTTTTCTACTGCAACGTATCTTTCTGTTTGTTCATCTAATGGAAAGAACCAACAGTTGGTAGGAATAAACTTACCACCTTCTTCAGTACTAAAAGGACTTTCCATACCCTTCAGATTGATATCGTCTACTGCACCTTTGATACCTCTAGTGCTTTCTAATATAGGTTTGGATACTGTTTTAAATTCGAAAAATCGCATAACACAAGTATTTATGCTATTTTAGGAAACAAGGCATTAGTACAAAATTCATCTACGTCTGCTTCGTTAAGCCCTAAGGACTTCATAACACGTGGTGTATGTGGGTTCTGTTGCTGATTATGACAGTAATAGTCCTGTGCACCAGCAGTAAACTCTACTGTTTGTTCTCCTGCATATTCAGGTACACTATCAAACCATACCTTTAAGTTATCAACTGCAAGTTTACAAATAGCCTGTGCTTCTTCTTCTGTAGCAACGTTACCAGCGGCAATCATGCCTGGACTGAATATGTTTGTTGCCCATTCAGGTAATTCACGTTTCTTACTAGGAATAAAATCTTTGACAGCATCTAAGTACCATTCACACAACGGATGATCTTCTCCGCCACTTGATGCACTAAAGTCATGGAAGGCACCAGTCATCTTACGTTTGCCTGCGATAACATCAAAGCCGTATATAGGTGCACCATTGTCTAGTGTTGGAAAGCAACATACGTGCATCATCCACAGACCTTTTTGTTCACGTACATCAACAACGTCAATGTGAGCTCTTCGAACGTGCTTGTTTGCCCATACTCTATTCAACCAACCGTTCTCAGGCTGATTAAACTTGTTCAAGGTCTTTTCTTCTGTTTCTTCTGCATACTTGTCAAATATGTCAAGTATCTCGTCTTGGGTTTTAATTAGTGTGTCCCATATAATTGATTCGCTCACCTGTTACTCCATTGTCTGTTTGTTAAGCCCGGATAAGAAGCTTTCTTGTTTTCTTCCTTCATTCTATTTAAAAGGTCTAAGCTCTCTGCTTCACCTAAATTGGCAGTAGCAGTTTTAATGCCTACGGTGTTTAACCATAGCTTCCAATTGATGTCTTGAAATATTTCTGTGTTGCGTGGAAAGAACTGTTCATCTACTGTGGGAGTAAAGTTTCTTGCATAGTTTGTACACAGATCTTCCATCTTTTTAGTTTCTTTAAAGTTTTCTTCAACGTGTCTCCAAAACTTACTCTGTCTTGGATTGCTAAAATAATGTAGTGCAACAAAGCCCATGCTATCTTCGTACACGTTACTCATGTCCTCGTTAAATCTATCTACGTCTGCCTGTTCATAGTAACCTTTTTTCATATAGTGTAGTGCTGAACTACCTATTACTAATAGTGCAAGTCCTGTTGACTCGAGTGGTTCAATAAATCCACTTGCTAGTCCTACACTAAAACAGTTGCCACGCCAGTTGTTTGCATTGTACTCTGGTTTGAAAGGTACATGATTAAACTTACCTGTTCTTAATCTATGTTCTCCCCAATGTTGTACAAAGTAATCTTCTGCTTCTTGTTTAGTTGTTATATCACTGTTGTAACAAAGTCCACTACCTATTCTATCTTTAACAGGAGTTTTCCATATCCATCCGTGGTCACAAGCCTGTGCAGTTACATAAGGTACCTGCGGTTCATCTTCTGTTTCATAACTAATCTGTGATGCCACTGCGGCATTTGTAAACAACATATGGCTTCTGTCAACCCATTTACTGTTGCCTAGTGCATTTGAAAGTAATCTTTTAAATCCTGTACAGTCAACAAAGAAGTCTCCAGTGACTATTTCATCGTTCTCTAATACAACGTGTTCAATGTTTCCATCTTTTATAACAGGCTTATCTATGTGTGCTTTAATATGTTTTAACCTTGGATACTTCTTATTAAGATATTCGCTTAAGAAGTTTGCTAGTTTAACTGCATCTAAATGATAACCTACATGAGCTTCACTACCACAGGCAGTTGTGTTACCTGCAATCTTCTTATCCTTAACACTGATGTCATACCAAGCAGTCCACTTTTCGTAATCTTCAAAAGGAACATTAGCATCTCGACATAAGTCTATTACATCATGCCAGTTACCTGTTTGTGCTTTTTCAATTGGAAAGTAAAAAGGTTGCCAAATGTTTTTACCATCATCTCTCCAGTTAGGAAAGTATGTGCCTAGTTTAATAGTTGCATCACATTCCTTTGTCCACAGTTCGGTTGGTATACCACAGTCAGTTAGGTAATGGTCGAAGCCAAGTATAGTAGCTTCACCTACTCCTACTATAGGTATGTTAGGACTTTCTATTAGTGTGATTTGTGTGTTGGGTAAATTGTATAGGGCATAAGCGGCTGTGAGCCAACCTGCACTACCTCCTCCAACTATAACAATTTTTTTAACTTGTGAGTTTGACATCCATCAATTCCTGAAAAGTTTTAGTAGCAAAGTCAAAACAAATCTTTGCCTCATCAGCCATACTATCATCTAAACGTTCTCTAATTAATTCTTTAAGAGCTGGACCGTTTTCGAAATTATATAGTGTGCCACTTCCTGGAATCTTTTTACGGATCATCTGTCCACCACTTAGGTCACCCATGTGCCTAGTATAAATGTGTGCGAACAATTTCTTTTCATCATCTTTTATGCTCATGATATGATCTGCATATTCTTTAGTAACAGATAAAAGCTCAGGTGGATTGTCTTTGTCTTCCCACAGTTCTTCATAGTCTGCCCAGATGTTTGGAGCTCGTCTAATATCCATTAGACCGTTCATTAATCCATGTGACATGGAACATACTTCTAAAATATTATATTGTTGATGCTGATTGTACATAAAGGTAGCATATAGTTTCGGATCTATATGTCCGCTCATTAGTACTTTTACAAACTGTTGTCTTTCTGCATTACGATGATGTTCGTATGTTAATTCTTTAAGGCTCATTCTTTCTCAACTTTCACTTGTAATGGAAAGCCGTTTGAGCGAGCCAACTGCGTAGTTTCGATTCCTTTTTGTTCTGCTATTTCAAAAGTGAATACTCCAACTATCGCTGACCCTTCTTCATGTATTTTTACAGTAAGGTCTCTTGCCGTTTCGTCTGTATGTTTAAATATTCCGATAAGGCACTCAATCACGAAGTCCATTGGTGTTTGGTCGTCATTTAAGAAAACAACTTTGAACATTCCTGGCTCTAAGATTTGTTGCTTAATTTTTTCGTCTATTTGTACGTCCATAACATTACTTATCATTGAATCGCTCCTGAGAATTAGAAGTGAGTGGGGAGAGTAACATAGAAGTTGTGTCCCCACTCATTCCGTTTTGAACTACTTAATGCTAATAGTTCTTGGTTTTTTGCTATCTGGAATAATCTTTTCCAGTTCAACTTGTAAAAGACCGTCTTTAAGTTCCGCACCTTTTACTTCCACATCTTCAGCAATAGTAAAAGATCTAGTAAAGTGTCTTTTGCTAATACCTTGGTGTAGTGTGCCTTCTTTAGCTTCTTCCTTCTCATGAATGGATTTGATTTCTAAAGTATTATCTGCGTACTTAACTTCAATATCCTTCTTGTTGAAGCCTGCAAGGGCTACTTCAATATTGTAGGTGTATTCACCTGTTTTTACAATATTGTAAGGTGGGTAATTAACAGATGGTGTCATTAACGTATCGTTGTCAAACATTCTTTCGAAGTGATCAAAGATAGGATCAAACCCTACTGTTACTGGTCTTAGTTGATTAAAAATTGATAGATGTTGATGTCTTGTCATTATATGTCTCCTTTATTAAGCAAGTTAAATGTTGAAAGAACCTATCAAGCATTCTTTAACATATTAGTATTTATACTACTATACGAATTATATGCTAAAATAGGTCAATTTACAAGTATAAATGTAACCAAATTACTTGATATGAACGAAAAAGAACTGATTTAAGCTATAACGGCCTGAGCCTTTAATGTGCTTTACTTCGTGTTGCTCGAAGCTAGGAAACAGTATAGTTGTATTGTTTTCCATCTTAGGAGTATAGTCATAGTCACTGAAACATAGCTCTCCTCCTGTATACTGCTTGGGGTCTTCATGTAATAATGTTACTGCTGACATAACTGCAAGGTCTGGGTGCGGAGCATAACTACCATCTCCATTATAACAGTTCAGTTGTGTTACATCAAAATTACACATCTTGATATAGTTACTAAACACATTGTCGGACAGGTCAATATTAAATATCTTTCTGTTGTATCTAAGAATACTGCTGACGTGTCTATCTTCCTTGTAGTGCTTATCTAAATGCACGGCAGTCATGTTACTGCTTTTAGGATCACCATTGTCTTGTGTATCCTGGCTGTGTTTATTAAGATAGTTTATTTCAGAAAATACACTTGGAAGTTCTGCATCGTCAAAGAAGTTGTTAATTATTGTGTGTACAAACGGAACCTTGTGTGTGCTAACTTGCATTGTACTGATTGAACACTTGGTTAACCTGTTGTGTACATCTTACGAATGTAGTACACTTAGGCATATCTTTAATACGTTTTGCACCAATGTATGTGCAAGTGGATCTTAGTCCGCCAAGTATTTCTGTTAGTGTACCTTCTACTTCTCCTTTGTAAGGAATAGAAACAAGTTTACCTTCTGCTCCACGGTATCCATCTTTACGTGTACCATGTGTTGCCATTGCCGCATCTGAACTCATACCGTAAAACTCAACAAAGTTTTGTTCTTCAAATCGTGGAACATAAGTTCCGTTGTCTAACTTGTGAGCACCACCTGTTGCAGTATGTTTTGTAATAATGTTGCCGCCACCTTCTTTGTGTCCTGCTAACATACCGCCAAGCATAACAAAGTGAGCACCTGCTCCAAAGGCTTTACTTACATCTCCTGGATACACACAACCGCCATCAGCAATAATGTGTCCACCAATACCGTTGGCCGCATCAGCACATTCAATAATGCCTGATAGTTGTGGCACACCAACACCTGTCATTAGTCGTGTAGTACATACTGATCCTGGACCAATACCACACTTAACAATGTCAGCACCTTTAATAATAAGTTCTTCTGTCATCTCTGCTGAAATAACATTACCAGCAATAATAGTTTTGTCTGGATATGCATCACGTAAACGTGCAATAAAGTCTGCATAGTTTTCATGATAAGCATTTGCAACATCAACTGTAATAAATTTAATGTCTGGATACATTTCTAATACTGCTTTCATAGTAGCATAGTCTTTTGCATCTTTATCCCAAATAACTCCTGTACCTGTACAAACACTTAGGTACTTCATCTTAACACCTTGGCTCTGTTCTTTCCAGTCTTCTACGGAATAATGTTTTCTCATTACAGTAATCATCTTGTGATCCTGTAATACCTTTGCCATCTCAAATGTACCAACTCCGTCCATGTTACTTGACATGATAGGTACTCCGGTCCATTCATTACCGTGATGAAACTTAAACGTTCGAGTTAAGTCGACATCACGTCTGCTTTCTAATTTTGATCTTTTAGGTTTAAACAGTACGTCTTTGTAGTCCAACTTAATGTCTTGTTCTATTCTCATCGTTTCGCTCCATAATTAAATGATATTGCTATACGTTCTGCGTCTGACCTATTTTGCTTCACGGCGTGTTTAACCCATGATGGGAAAATAACAACCATACCTGGTTTAGGCGGATACGTAGCCATTGTACTTGTGATTGTATTGTATGTGCTAAGATTATCTGGAATGTAATACTGTGCTTCGTCTCCACGATAAAATTGTAAGTCACCCATATTGTCTGTGGGTACATCAATATAAAACACACCACTCAACATAGCATCTTGATGATTATGTAATGTGTGGTATGCACCTGGACCATTCACGTTAATCCAGAAATTCTGCATTTCTAATGGAGGAAAGCCTGCTGATGTTCTGCAATACTCTATTGCTTTATCTAATTCAACAACCATCTGTGTTAATGGGTCACGGATATCAGGCGGAAGTAAATCAACATTTTCAATTGATCGACTATGCCAGCCACCTTCGTTACTGTTGCCAGCAAGTTCAGGTTCTTTGTTTCTCCAAGCTAGTGCAATATTCTTAAGTGCAGTACGATTTATTTCATCGTTAATTCCTGCAAATACAATACTTGGAAACCATAAGTCCGCTTTAAGTTCCATTAATATCCTTCCTCTAATCTACGACGACGATCTTCTTTTCTTTGTCGAGCAATACCAGCCGCCTTAGCCTTTGCTCGTTTCTCGCTAGGTTTTTGATAATAACGTTTGTCTTTGTACTCCATCAAAATACCATCCTGCGAAACTCGTTTTTTAAATTTTCTTAATGCACCGAAAAAGTCGTTGTTACGAACTTGAACGGTCAACCCACTTTTAGGTCTTTCCTTGAAATTTGACAAAGCTATCGTTCTCCTCTGCAATTTGTCCAACGTCATAAATCCGTCTAGTGTTAATTACATTATACGACATTTGTTCGGCACTTGTCAAGTAAAAAGTTTTGTTAAAGGATAAAAAGTATCCAATAAGCCATTGATACTCTTGTGGGATATTGTCAATGTCTAATATAATATGATCAACTTCTTGACCTACGTCTAATAACCAAGGCACATCTGTCTCGGTTTTATCAAACAAGTAAACATTTAGATCCTGGCCAATCCTTTTGGCCATTTGATTAAACTGTTCTTTCTTATCGTCACTAGGACTTACCAAAAGAAAACTTAAATTACCGTTATACAGTTTATCAGGTGGAGTGATTAAATTGATTACAGGTTCCATAGTATTACTTATTTTTGCGGATCTTCTTCCAAATGGAGTTCTGGTCCTGTTCTGAATTTTGAACGTATACTTCTGTTAGGTCTGGTCGGAGTCGTCCGGATTGGTTTGTTGACGGATCTGCTTGTTGCTTACCTTTGTTATGTAATTGGATCCTGTCTCCGTTTTTTTTGAGCTTCGTCTAATTGCTTTACTTCTTCGCCATAAAAGATTCTGTTAGCAGTATCTGGATATTCTTTATTTTCTTCTTCTTTAGCAACTTCTTCTTCTGCGGCTTCTACCCATTTGTTCCATTTATCAAGATCCTGTGCTTCTTCTTTAATGTTTTCATTTGGAACATATTCATCTTCGCCAAAGTATTCAGGTGGATTCTTTTTTGGTTCTTCCTCTGCGGCCTCTTTAGCTATTCGTTCAAGTTCCGCTTTTTCTTCCTCTTCACGTTTCTTGAATTCTTCAATCTTTGTATCTTGCAACTCGTATTCAACTTCATCAGGATCAAAGGCATCCTCTACCTTAGGTCCTGTTTCTAGTGATGGTGCAACGTTTAGTGCTATCTTTTCTGCACGAAGTTGCTCGAGCTCTCTGCGTTCTTCTTCTGCTAGTTCTTCTTGACTAACATCTTCAAACTTTTGTTGTTCTTCCGGATCGTCAGGCTCGTCTGGATCCGGATCGGACTTTGGGGGCGACTTAGGTCCTTTGTCCTCTCTCACAAATTGAAATGTGTACTGTGAAGCAATAAGAAGTAATACTGCAAGTGGATCAAACACAAAGATAATAATTATGATTACCCAACGTACTGCTGACTCTAGTAAGTTTTGATTTGCTTGTTCACCATATATGAATTCAGCAATATACTTAATAGGTCCTACTTCAGCTTCAAGTTGTCTGTAAGTCTTTTCGTATTCAAACTTCTCTTCTCTAACATCATCAATGACTACCTGTTCTTTGTCAATGAATAATTCTAGCTCTGTAATCCTAGCATCTAGGTCTTCTGTCTTAGCATTAGCTTGTCCACGTAGATCCTGTATTCTATCCTGTATTGCTTTTATATCATTGGCATACTTTGTATCAACAGTTGCAAGTGCTTCATTAAGTTTGCTATTAATAGCACGTATTTCCTTTTGTGCCGAACTTGCTACACTTAATTCGTTTGCCTTTGCTTTCTCTACTGCTTTGTCATACTTAGAACCGCCACCTAAACTGCCTTCGAATCTATCCTTGGCCGCTTGTATATCTGCGTCCTTACGTTCTTTTGCTTGTTTGATTCTTTGATTCTGTAATTCTATTTGCTTATCAAAGTCTTTTCTTATGTCGTCTTTCTCTGCTTTAATAAGTGCATTAATTTTATCTAATTCTATTTGTTCACGATCAATAAGACTATCAACACGAATGTCTTCACCTGCTAACAAGCGATCCATTTCTGTAGTCCAACGTTCTATCTTACCTTCTGAACGTACTATCTTACCGTCGATAGTTTCTATAAGAGCTACTTGCTCTTGTGACATACTTGTTTGTTCGATATGTGCTTTGGATAAGAACCCAAAGATACCCATTGACGTTATAAACATCAATACGAATACTGCAACCGACAGATAAGTCTTAAGCCACCATGTAGCTCGACTCCAGTGCCTGTGCAACCAGACTGCCGTAACAAGTTTTCCAACCTCTAACGACACTCCCATTATTATAATCGGGATAACAGCCGCGGCAAATATAGCCGCCAATCCTGCAACCGAATAGTATATAGCTACCGCACTAATTGTAAGTGCAGATAGAAATGTCAATATTCCTAATAACATACTGCTCCCTCTAAACTCTTTGTATAACATATTTATCTACAATTTTAAGTAAATTACCTTAAAAATCTCCAGCCTTCATGGCCTGTTTCACGACAAGCGGTTTCCTTAAAATGCCTAAGTTTACCTTTGTAATTCAGCTTACTTAACATTACTCTGCAATAGCCACTACCCATAGGATAAGTGCTAACAACGATAACTTCTCCGTTGGATCCTGTATTGTTGTTGTACCAACTAGTACCATCTCCGTTTTCTACGTTATCTAGTGCAAAATAGACTGCCTGTTCTTGCTTCATTCTATCTTCAGCAGGTAATCTGTACCAATGCCATTTAGTTAAATTAACAACGACACCTACATAACCGTTTGCTGGTTGATAAGTTGATTGGACACTTGATGTAGTTGTGTCCGTGGTGTTGTAAGTTTGTACGCCACTTGTAGAGCTACAAGCCCCTAATATACTAATAAGGGCTAGTAACAATATACCATTTACTGCTTTCATAATCCTTACCTTTAAATAGACAAGCATAGCCTTTACGTTCGACTTGTTTGCCATTGATTAAAATAGTGTACCAATGTTCTTGGCATTGTGTTCCCATACCCATCTTAGGTGGTAATAGTTTCTTTACCGGGTCATCGCTACACTTGGTTATTTGTGTGCTATCTGTAGAACCATTTTTATCGATAATGGTCTTATCAGTTTCACAGTATTGATGTCCGCTTTCCTCTAAGGTCAACTTGTTAGTTGCACTACAGGCCGTACATAAAAACATGAGACCTATAATGTATAGAAGATGTTTCATACTCTTCTCCTAGTTAAGTTGACTTGCAGACTTGTTGATGCTTTTCGTATCAACCTTTACAGTCTTAGCAAGAGATTCTGCTACAAGCTGATCAACGATTTCTTTATTAAGCTTCAACATAACAAAATGGAAGTACTTGCCATTTCTTTTATACAAGTAACCATCAGTTGATGAATAGTGTCTTACCACTGTGTCAGTAATCTTGTTAACAATCAATACCTGTGACTGTTGAGTAGAGCTTAAACTCTCCTCTGAACCAGCATCATTATACTCGATTGTAGTTCTCTTGTTTACTGCACCGTTGATTCTATCAGCGATTTTTACTTTTGCTATTTGAATTGCTTTGTCATAAGCCGCTTCTTTAAAGCCACTTACTCCGCTACCACAAGCATAGTAGTAGTCTTTGCTCCACCAGAACCAACCTTCTGTTCCAGTATCTTTACACTTCATATACCAATTAGGTACGACGTCTGTGTCCTTTTCTACAACAGTAGTCATAGTAGAACAAGCTGACATAAGTACCGCCATTGTAGCGACTAGTGTCAGATTTTTAATTGTGCCTTTCATTAAAGCCTCCGTAAGTTTATCTTCATTATGTTTATATAATAGCACCTAATCCAGAAAAGGTCAAGTTCTTTTTTACCAAAATAATCTAATTTCTACGCATGGTTGCGATTTCGGTAGCGGCCTTCTTGCCCGTTTTGTCCTCATCATCTGCAAAGATTGGAACCATATTTGATTTGTGCATTGTTGCAATACCAACCAATTTACGTTCTCCTGTGTACTGCATGGATTCTTTTTTGAGTGCTGGGGCGAAACTAGCCGAACTAGTGTGTGAAGGAATATGTTTAGTAGTCCTTTCAAAAGACACACCTGATTGGTGCCACGGTGTTGTTACCATAGACACTTTTTTGGATTGGGCAGGAATAAATTGGCCATGTACATAATCAACATATTGATCCATGGTCATCATATGTCCGTGCATACCCAAACTTTTCATTTGCTTGTTATACTTTCGTAGGTCAAGTGCCCAACGTTCTAACTTTGCTTTGGTTATCTTACGTTTCTTTTTTCTTGTTGATGTGTTGAGAGTTGTAAGTCCTCTTTGTAAGTGCATGGTCATAGATCTATCCTCGCCAAAAAATTAATATAGGTCCTGCTACTAAGACTGCAGATATTACAAGGATGTTTTCGCCTAGCTCACTATCGTAAGGTAGATGCATGGAATAGCCTAAACCAACTAATCCGATAAAAAAACACACTATCACAAATATTGCATTCATGTATTAAATGTAACACAATTTTAGTGTAGTGTCAAGTGTTTTGGTAAACTAATTTATACGTTTTTGAATTGGCTTTTGGGGTCTTCCAAAAACTTTTTGAGCAGTTCTTCTCGCATACAGTAAATTTCTTCTATTGGTCTAGTTCCGTATTCTCTTCGGACACTATACGTTATAGCTGGTACGTTACCTTGGCTCCATGCTTGGCATTCTGCGATTGTATCAAACTTGGGATCAGTAAAGACATACAAATCCTGAGAGCCTGTTGGTGTCATACCCGTCATCAAAACAACAACAAGTATTTTTAACATTAGAGGGTGACCTTTCCTTCTTTAATAAGTCTATCTCTATTATTTAAATGTGCCTGCTCTACTTCGTCTTTGTTCTGGCCAGTATACACTACAGCATATCCCTCTTCAATAAGAATATCAGTGCATCTCTTTTCGTTGACGATAAAGTCTCCAAGTATTCTTCCGAACTTGCCTTTTTTATCTTCTCCGCTTCGATCGATTTCTGTTTTAAGATGTTGCTTTGATCCAACTGGTAACAGTTCTTTAAGTCTGGCCTTTGATGCGAGTCCAAATTTCTTCTCCACCTTATCACGTGTTCTAGATTCTGGTGTGTCGATGCCCATCATTCTAACTCGTTCTTTGTGCATCCACATACCAAAACCCAAATCTATATCGATATCTACTGTATCACCGTCTACTACTCTTAATATTTTGCATTTGTACTCGTACATTACTTCCCTTGCCCCCTGTAAAACTTTAAACTGCGTTTTTTCTTCTTGTTCATAGAAGCAAGTTTGCAAGATCTTTTCTTAGAAGACTGTGATGTTTTCTTTGGTGTAGAAACGTGTATCGATGCTGTTCCATATAACTTTGCCATAATAACTACTCCTATAAAGTATGCAGTTATTTACCAAAATAAGCTATAGTTATATGTGGATATAAGGGACGGTTATAATGCTTTTAGTCTGTTACGTGTGTCTTTCCAGCTTTCAACTGCTACGGCATTAACTTCCTTACACTTTGCTAGTGTATAGTCATTACCGCTAGGATCCATAGCATCACCAAAGAACCATAGGGTATCTTTAGGGTCAAAGTCTCTTAGGATCTGACTCTTGTCATTACCCTTAGGAGATATGTCTATGCCAGTGTCTCCACCAACAGTTGCAATCAAGTCTGGAAACTTGGCGTTGAACTCTTTAGCAATTCTGTTACGTTCTTGTTCTTCTTTGTCGTACTTAACATATAGTTGTCGTTCACCCATTGTAGCATTTCGTCCTACAATACTAAAGTTAACCATACCTGTACGTTCTTCAATATGTAATCCTGTTCGTAAGCCAAACGTACTTGCCTTAAGAGTTTGTTCTAACCACGTTCTAGTATCATCTGGAAGTGTCCATGGGTCAGCATATACATTCTTACTACCTTCGTAAGCATCGCTACCTGAACAGTTGTAAACACGTTGGGCAAGGCTATATATTTCTTCCCCTATTTGTTCTATTGTTTTTTCTCTATCACTACCTGTTACTAGATAGCAATCATGCTCTGCACAAAAGTCTGAAAAGAATACTGCAAAGTCGTCGTCAATCGGTCTTCGGCTTGGTGTTAGTGTGCCGTCGACATCAAATATAAATTTATCCACAAATATACCTCTGTTATTATAATGGCGGGAGTGAAGGGACTCGAACCCTCGGCCTTCCGCGTGACAGGCGGACGCTCTAACCAACTGAGCTACACCCCCGGAAGAGTGTTAATTACAACCGGATAGACAAAGCATTATTTGGTGCCCTGTTACCGCTACATGGATAGTATTAACTACTAATGCTACCCCTAGTACTGTCAAATATGTAGCCATCGGAATGTACTCCTTGTATGTAATTATAAAGTTATAGCTAAAGCATAACACATATTGACAGAGATGTCAAGAGCTATAATGGATTAGATGGATTTACATCTAGGTACTTGCCCCATTCTGCATAGTAGTGACGCATACCAACTTCATCGTGGATAGTTGAGTTTTCGTGTCTACCATGTAGTATGTTTCTACGTTCAGTACCTGGAGCCATTGATGCACCCTGTCCTGTAACACCTAGCAAGTCTTCGTGTAAGTTTCTACCAAAAGGTCCCCAAATAGTATTATGGTGTCTGATACGTGTAAGTCTTTCTTCTTTGGTATCATTCTTTAATCCATAACCCCTAAACTCAATAAGAACTTTGTTAGGTCCTAATGGAGTAACACTATCTGATCTATATGCACTTCCACGTAGGTTAAAGTTGAAGCCTGGAAACAAGTCTACCATATACCATTGGTTGGGTGGCAAGTTAGGAAAACTTAACTCTCCTCTATCTCCATCTTTATCAAACTCGGTATAGTTGACAGTAAAAGAACTTACGTTTACATGACCGTTATCGAACGCAATATTCTTACGTGCAAAATATTCATCATTGAATCCTGTTACACGATTAAAGTAGTGCATGAAGTCATGATAGAATTCACTGTTAGTATCGTGCCATAGTTTATAGTTAGTAGGAATGATTGCTTTATGATAATGGAATACTTCTAGTTCCTCTGTGTCAATAGCATCAGCGATACAATCAAATGCACCTGCCGTCCATTGTTCTACAGTTTGATCAGGATCAGGGTTTAGTGTTACCCATATCATACCTCCGTGCTTTACTTCCAAATGCAACTGCGGTTCAACAGTTACAATAGGTGCTCCTAGTGTTCCTGCTGGTGCCCAACTGCCATAGTTACGATATGCTTTGAATCCTTTGCCTGTGTTGTATGCGATAACATTTACACCTGCTATCTGTGTTGTTCGGTAGTCTAACTCGTTTGGTAGTTCACTCTTATGACACATAGGTATCCAAACCTTACTAAAGATTTGTTCTTGTTCTTGGTCGTGTATGTCTTGATTGTTGTAACACTCGCTACTAATATATTCTACTTTTGGTTCTGCTAACCAATTTCTATGATTGCGTGGTGGCATTATAATTACTCCTTCTCACCTAGCGATATATTTATTTGATTTTTTAGTCTAAGCTATTATAGTCGTAGTCTATGTAGTAATAGGCGCAACTTTTCTGTTGCTAGGTAAGTTGCCAACCCCGAGCGATTATGCCGCTAGAGCAAAATCCTCATTCACCGCAGTAACTGGTGCAGAAAAATCTACAAAAGTTACGTTGGATAGTGCATTATCGTTTGCATCTATAACGTTTGTTCGCGTTAACGGAGCTTACATCCCGGTAATCTCGTTCAACCTTAACAAGCCAGTCGATCCTATTTCGCCCCCATCATAAGCACACTCGGTAAATGTGTTTATGGTGGAGGCGCCGGGTACCGCCCCCGGGTCCTGTTCATGTGACATACGTTGCTGTCATCAATTACACCTATATTTAACCTATTTAAGTGCATATATTACTCTTCTGGCATAACTAATGTCAAAGGATTTACCATGCCCAAAATGAGAACATATACTTTCTATGACGGCGAGAATGTAGAAACCAAAGAATCAACAAGCCTAAGAAAGGCAGTCAAAGCCTTCCAAGGCAATACCAAAAGCAAACAAGTCAGAGTAGAATGGGAAGCCAAAAAAGGCGGAATGTACGAAATGATACAACGTCTACCACTAGGTAGAAAAATACGCCAGGCGGCACTTATAGAACAAAAGAGAGCGGCCTTGAAAGCGAAGTTAGGAAAGTAACATGGCTGGAGTAAAGCAAAGAGGAGTCAAGTCTGAGAACTATAAAAGGACTGCACTTCGAGATGGTGAATTGGTAGAAGTCAAGCCAGTTAAGTATTACGGTAAACACGCCAACGGTCGTATGTGTGGAGCCTTTATTGACACAGGCGAAATGATATATGGCTCAGACGGATTGCCTAAGCCTTTTAAATCGATCTAAATTATCTGTTGAAGTTATCAGGACGAACAAGGTTACCTGCTATCATTCGGCCCCTGTTATCAACAAGTTCATATTCTAGTAGCATCTTATTCGAAATGTTAGTTATCTGTGCACCTTCAAAGGCAGATATATGTACGAACACATCTTGTCCGCCATCATCGGGAGTTATAAACCCGTAACCTTTTTTTGCGTCAAACCATTTCAGTTTGCCAACGACTCGCTCACTCATATTTTTTTATTAATCCTTCGTGATTATGTTTTGTAATAAACAATTTGTACTAGAGTATTTATGATTTTGTTAATAGAATTATGTACATACAAATATAGCATGAGGGTTAGTCATGCTATAAATGTATTTCTAGAAATTATTATAGAGAGTTTTTCTTCTCTTGGATTTCTGCTCTTCTTGATTTAGCAAGTTTACCCATGTTACCTAAGGCTTTTCTTGCTCTTGCCGCCGCCGCTTTAACGTTTTTTGATTCGAAAGATTCTGACTCTTTCATATAGTTTTCGTATTCAGCTACGATCTGTTCATGAATGTTTGACATAATATTATCTCCTATATTCGTAATTAATTATTGTAAATTGTAATGTTATTGTGTAAATGTGGTTTGTTGGTGCCTTAATTGGCGAAATTATCCTGCAAAAACGTTTGAAGAGCCTGCCGCGACCGAAGTACACCCTGCTATTGCGTCTCCAACCCTGCCCGTTCCTACGTTATTGGTGAATACTGTTGTTGATCCTACTGCTATTGGTGCCGAGTGTGACGGACATGGTACAGGTGGAAGTAAATGTCCTGTGTTAACGTCACCCTGTCTTGAAACAGGAATGTTGTTAGCAAATACATTACCAGATCCTACTGCTCTTGTCATTCCGCTACAATGGGCAACGTCGGCGTCACCTACTCTAGTTACTGCTGGCATATGATCTCTCCTTTTTCATTAGTTCTTGCAACTTTATATTCCACTGTTCAATCTCTTCATGCTGTTCTTCAGTATGAGGTTCTGGTGGAACTTCAGGTAAGAACTTAATTACATGGTCGAATTCATTAGGTATAGCTTCGTACTCTGTGTACGTGACTAATTGACCCTTGTCTTTTATAACAAACTCGTGCATATTAATATTTATGTAAGATTATTTACGTACTAGGTCTGCCATACCAGCGGGTGCTTGTACAATGCTACTTGTCTGCTTGGTATATGCTTCTGCAAATTCTGGTCTTGTTTTGTGTATTAAAGTAATTGCTTGATGCTTAATAGTATATGATTTATCTATATCAGCAGTAAACAAGAACTGTTGTAAGCCAATGCCTTTTTCACTTGCAACTAATGTAAGTGGTTTGTTTACTTTGATTGTCTTGTCGTCATCTGCTTCAAACTTACCTACAAGTTCTTCACCTGATGTAAGTTTAATAGTGATAACGTCTCCTAATTTATATGCCGGCTCAATTAACATAATGTCTCCTAGTGTTCATAGTTCATACCGTGGTCGTCCATATGTTGGACTAATTGTTCATACCCTCCTACATACTTACCGTGTAATATAATCTGCGGAGCAGTTCTTGGCATCGGTAATCCGTTTACTTCAAACTCTTTCATAAGAGTTTCAACTTGGATATCCTTTCCAATTATACTTTCGGTGTATGGGATCTTCTTGTTTTGTAATAACATCTTTGCTTTTACACAAGAAGGACAATTAGGCTTACTATAAACTACGGTAGTGTGTGGAGTAGCTTCTTTTGTTTCCATTATAACTTAAATCCTTTGAGCGAGTCTGTGTTAACGTCTTGTTTAATACCACCAACAATGTAAGACTCTACTTCTGTTTCTTGTGGTGCTACTTGTAACCCTGATGAACTCAACCAATGCTGTGTCCATGGTAGGGGATTCTGTGTTGTAGGTGTATCAAAGATTGGCTTGTATCCTAATGCTTTTAATCTCTTGTTAGCAATAAACTCTACGTAGTTGCCTAACAGTTTTTCATTAAGACCAATAATTGATCCATCTTTCATTAAGTGGTGTGCCCACGCCTTTTCTTCATTGACGCAAGTCTTCCACATTTCATAAACTTCTGCTTCACACTCTTTTGCAATAGAGGCAAACTCTGGATCGTCATCACCACGCATCCAGTTCTTAAGAACGTGTAAACTTAATGCAAGGTGTTGGCTTTCATCTCTAGCAATCAAACTAATAATCTTTGCTGAACCTTCCATAAGTTTAAGTTCACCAAATGCAAACGTACAGGCAAAGGAAACATAAAAACGTAGTCCTTCTAAGATGTTTACGTTCATCATAGCTAAGAATAGTTTCTTCTTAACATCTCTCATCGTTCCTTTTTTAAGATGTATGTGTTTGTCTGCCGCTTCTGTAAACGCATCATAGTTTTTAGTAACACTAATAGCACGTTCAATAATTTTTTCATCATCTAAGATAGTATCTAATACTTCAGTTGGGTCTGCATACACGTTCTTCATTATGTGTGTATACGAGCGACTGTGAATAGTTTCAAAGAAGTCCCAAGTAACAATACAACCTTCTAGCTCTGGAATACTTACGTGTGGTAAGAAAGCTAAACATGGTCCTCTACCTTGTACACTATCTAGTAGTGTTTGGTATTTTAAGTTAGCAGTAAAGATGTGCTTCTGTTCTGGACGGAAGTTAGCATAGTCGCTTCTATCTTTTTGTAGACTTACTTCTTCAGGTCTCCAAAAATATCCTAGCATTGTTTGATTCAATTTATCAAACACAGGGAACTTAAACACATCATACCTTTGTGTGTTTTGATCTGGTCCAAAGAACATATGGCTCTTTGTAAAGTCTACTTTTTCTCTATTAAATACTGTCTTACTCACTGTCTATTCCTCTTCCCTATATAGCACAACTATCACAAACTTCTTCTTCATCTTCTAATGGCTTACCATCTGGTAGTCCCACTTGAGGTTCAAAAGAGTTTGTTGTCTCTGTCTTAATTTCCTCTTCACTTGGATCACTCTTGAAGTCATAAGTGTTTTGATAGTATGATGTTTTCCAACCATACTTATATGTTGTTAACATATCTTGTAACATAACACTCATTGGAACTTCGTTGTTCTCAAAATGAGTTGGATTGTACGACCAATTACCACTAATGGCTTGATCAAAAAACTTCTGCATTACTGCAACGATATTTATGTAACCTTCGTTACTTGGCATATCCCACAACAACGTATAGTTATTCTTTAACGTAGTATACTGTGGAACAATCTGTTTAAGAGGCCCTTTTTTGCTTTTCTTAACGGACAAGAACCCTCTAGGTGGTTCGATTCCGTTGGTTGCGTTCGACACAATGGAACTGCTCTCCGAAGGCATCTGTGCGGACAATGTGCTGTGCCGTAAACCGTGGGCTGATATGTCATTGCGTAAAGCAGACCAATCATACTTTAATGTAATTGAACATATCTCGTCCAACTCCTTTTTGTATGTGTCAATAGGTAAAATGCCATCACTATATTTAGTACGGTTAAAATATTCACAAGCACCTTTTTCTTTTGCTAATTCATTACTTGCAACTAACAAGTAATATTGAAATGCTTCTGATAGCTCATGTACCTTAGTAAGTGCTTTCTTATCTGAATACTTAACACCATGCTTCGCTAGATAGTGTGCAAGTCCAATGTAGCCTACGCCTAATGAGCGTCTTGCTTTTGTACTTACTTCAGCGGCCTTCACTGGATACTTTTGATAATCAATAACTTCGTCTAATGCTCTTACAGCCAAGTTACATAAGTCCTGTAACTCATCTAAGTCTTTTAGTGTACCAACATTGATTGCACTTAAAATACATAATGCAATTTCACCTTCAGGGTCATCAATGTGTTGTAAAGGTTTAGTAGGTAATGTAATCTCTTGACATAAGTTACTCATGTAAACTGTGTCTTTGAATGAACTGTGTGTATTAGCATGGTCAACGTTCATGATATAGATACGTCCTGTTTCAGCACGTTCTTTGATCAACGCAGAAAACAATTCCATTGCTTTTACTTTGCGTTTCCTTAATGAAGTCTTGCGTTCATACTTTTCATATAGTTCTTCGAATAGTTTTTGGTCGGAATAGAAAGCCTCATATAAATCTGGTACATCATGTGGCGAGAATAAAGTTATGTCTTTATCAGCTAACAGCCTTTCGTACATCAATTTATTAAGTTGAATACTGTAATCTAATCTACGTACTCTGTTATCCTCAGTACCTTTGTTATTCTTTAGTACTAGGATGTCGTCAATTTCATAATGCCAAATAGGGAAGTGTGTAGTTGCATTGCCTCCACGTACTCCGTTCTGTGTACAACATCTTACAGTTGACTCGAACTTTTTTAGAAACGGAATCAGGCCTGTGTGTGCTACTTCGCCACCTCTAATTTTAGAGTTGATTGCTCTAATACGTCCTGCATTAATTCCTATTCCTGCTCTTTGTGCCGTGTATCTGCCAATTGCCATATCACTACTAAAAATACTATCAAGGGTGTCATCACTATCAACAAGAACGCACGAAGCAAACTGTCTAAGAGGTGTACGTACACCGGCCATGATTGGCGTTGGGATATTGATTTTAAAAAGGGAGGTCGCATCATAATATCTCCTTACGTAACTCATACGTGTTTTTTCTGGATAATCAGCAAACAATGTTGCCGCGATCATCATATACATTACTTGTGGAGACTCATATATTTCTCCTGTGCTTCTATCTTGCACAAGGTACTTGTCTACTATCTGTCTTAGACCTGCGTATGTAAAATTCTCATCTCTGTTATGCTTGATGTATTTGTTTAATTGCTTTAATTCTGTTTCAGTGTACTTGTCTTTGATTGACGCATCATATACACCACGTTCAATATTTCTATCAATAATCTTTGTAAGAGGAGCAGGACTGTATTGACCGAACGTTTCTTTATAAATTGGATATAACAACAACCTTGCCGCCGCATACTGGTAGTTGGGATTCTCTAAACTAATTAAATCGTTTGCACTTTTAATTAAAATTTCTTGTATTTCTTCCGTGGACATTCCATCATAGAATTGAATGTTAGCTGTCATCTCAATCTGTGATGCACTTGTACCCGTCAAGCCTTCCGTGGCTTCTTCAACGACAAAGTGTATCTTGTTAATGTCCAGGGGCTCTACTGAGCCGTCGCGTTTTTTGATGTGTATACCGACGCCATTTGACATTCTCTGTTGCTCCTGTTAATTTTTAATTCGTATTCGTAATGATAAAGTATTTATTGTAACGCCGGCATCTTATAAATGCGTTGTGAAACAAATTGTGTGGGTAATTCAGCCTTTTGAACAACCTCATTATATTTGTAACATAATACATTATTGTTAATGCAAACAGGATAACATAATTCCTCATTACTGTAGTCCGTAACTATATGTATCTCGAACTCACTCCGAGAAAACCTATTAGTTAATTGTAAAGTATAACACACCCCCAAGCTGTTTGTCAAGTCGCAAATGCTGTTTTGAGCAAGTAGTTCCCATGGAGTGGGCCAAGTAGTCTGATCCCAAGGGTCAACACCTAGCTTACTTCTTGGCATCTTGTTGTAATAATCAATTACTTCCTGGAAAGGATTTAGACTTACCTCTAGTTGTTCTCTAAAGTTAGTCCAGTTAACGAGTTTTGTCTCGTATTCTCTGTTTGGCATATTACGTTTTGTAATGTACTTTGAATAATATGTCACCTGTGTCACTCGTTGTCGTGTTCTTCATTGAAACAACCAGTGTATCATTTGTTCCGTCTGTGTTTTCATCCGTTAATGAAACACTAAACTCAACATTATATTCATATGCACTAGCACCAAGGTATGTAAAGTTGTCAGTTACTTTAGATGTGTTATCATTTAAGTTAACAAGTATATCTAATGAACCTTCTCTTACTGCATTTACCTGTGAGCTTTTGTATATGTAATCTACAACTATGTTTCTAGTAGCATAGCCTGGAAATTTTAATACTCTTACTGCGGAGTTTTGTTGTGTTACAGGAAACCTATAACTAAATTCTAAATCAAAAACTCCTGGTCCTTCAACTTCTGGAACATATCTATAACCTGACATAAAGTTTTGATCATAACTTAAATTTGCAGTTCTGTCAAACCAGTCATTGCTAGATGAGTTAGAAAGAGCAGTACCATCTGTAAAGTTTATAACACTATAAACTGCGTTACCTTCAGTACCACCATTGTTACCTACACTAATAAACTTGTTATTAACTGAGGAATTAAACTGTCCTTTGTTTACCCATAATGCTTGTCTATCAATATCATGGAACTGTGAACTCTGTACAATATTTCTTTGTGGACCTGTAGCCATTCCTACTTGACCAATGCTTGTATTCTCACCATATACTATTCCGTATCTTAATGTGTCGAACTCACAATCTGTAAATGTATTTCCAACAACATCAAAGTCTGAGTGTACGCCTGTTGCGTAACCTTTCATATGGATATCTTTAAATTTATTTCTGTTACAAGATACAGCAGTTGATAAGCTGTTCATTCTAATTGCAACTTGGCTTGATCCTGGAGTTGCTCCACTTGTCCAAGCACCTGTAATTTTTAAATCTTCAAATGTACTTTCTTTACAAGAAGTTAACAATATACCTGCGTTTGTAGTATTTTGTATTAATGTAAAACCTTTTAGTGTAATCTTATTAGCTTGGTTCAATGTTGTACTTGAACTGTCCTGTGCATAACTTCCTGGTGTTGATCCTGAGTTTACAGTTTCAAACACAGGAACATTCGCACCTTGTGTAATTTTTACCTTGTCACTTCCTGCTCCAATGACTGTTGCATATGGCGGAAGTTTTAAACTTGCACTCAATAAGTATTCACCTGCTGGTACCTTTAATGTAACTCTACTTGCAGTTGAACCTTTTGTTGCACTATTAAGGAATAATTGATCAATAGCTCTTTGTAATACTACTGTTTGATCTGACCCATCACCAGTTGCACCATACGACTTAACACTTACTTCTTCGTCTAGTACTTCTTGTAATGTTCTAGCAGTAGGCAACATAGCAGTTGAGCCTGTTTGCATTGTACTGATGTTCTTTTGATATGTGTATTGATCTGCAAAACTAAACAGGTTGTCATATTGTGTTAGGATCTTTGTATTTCCAACTGCTGGTGAGCCTTCAGAAACTGATCCGTTACCAATAAACAATTCACGTGAGTCCACTGCCCAACCAAACTCACCACCTGCTAATTGTGGTATGCCTGATCCAACGTTCTTTTGACCTCTACGTACTTGTATTCTTGAAATTTGTACTATTGCCACTTACTTGCTCCTTATTACAAGTATTTATGCGAAACGGTCATAGTACATATACACACGATCCCACCATTTAGCTTCCCAGGCCTTAAAATCGTCTGGCCATACATCAAATTGCTGATATTCTCCTGCACGACTGCACATGAAAACGTGGCCTTCTTGTATGTTAGTTCCGTATATCTCGTTGTGGGCTAGTGCATAGGCAGTTAATTGTAGCTTATAATCATCTACCCATTCTTCCTTCTTAGGCTTGTTAGTTTGCTTGAAGTCCATGATACATTCTTCGCCTTTAAAGACGCCTACGAGGTCTGTAGTGCCGGCGTAAATCTTCGGGTGGTATAATTGTACCTCAGAGCCCCATATTTCGTCAATATTGACTAATGCGGCGTCTTTAATCTTTGTAGCCATTTCGTTAGCTTGTTGGCTATACGGGTTGCTACCTGCTTTAGGCCATTCACCTGTTTCTACATAGTCCTCTAAAAATTTGTGCATACGAGTACCTACACTTGCGGCCTCTGTAACAATCTCCTGTGCTTTCTTTTCACCTACTCTTTTTCGCCAAGCAATTAAGGCAGACTTGTCTTTTGTTTTATCTAGTATAGTTGTTACACTTGCGACACTATTACCGTCAGGACAAGCATATAGGCGTTTGCCTTCTTTAGACTCTTTCTTTATCTCTTTGTAATTAAACTTCTGTTTGATCAGGCTCATTCGGCTTGCTCCATGTTGCTTTAAAATTAATAACTAAACATCTTCTTTCATGTTTGTAAGGATAAGTTGCATGGCTAACGTTACCATTCATAATAATAGTTTTACCTGGACTAGGTGGAAACTCATGAAACTCAATCTGTGTGTTAGGGTGTGCCATCATTGTAACAAGACATCCGTCCTGTGTAAACATATCATCTTCTTGCTTATGATCAAAATACATAACTGTACTAATTAAGTCTTCCTTGTTAGTATGATTGTGTATGCCTTGGTAACCATAAGGCTTGTAGTTAATATACCAAGCCTGGTCGGGCTCAATGCTTGTAACAGGAATCTTTTGATCCTGTATCTTTTTCAATACCCAATCGGTGTAAGCCAACGATATTGAATTTAAATCTAAATTATCTTGCACTCTATCAGGATAGTCAACAGTTTCAGTAGAACTCTTTCTCATTGTGATGTTCATACTTTCATACTCATCATACTCTGTTTCTATGATGAACTGCCCTTGAGCAAAATAATTATTATCCATTAGGTGTGCCTGGGTTAATTGGAGTTACCATTCCTGGAATTTCTTCATCTTCGCCATAGTATTCAAAGTCGAAGTCTACAACAAATGTTCTACGTGGAGCCTTAGCAGGATAAACACCATGCCATACTCTACCGTCTAGGATAACAGTTCTACCTGGGTAAGGTCCAAACTGTGTCATAAGTTGTGTGCCATCTGGATTAGGCATTAGGGTATATAACATTCCATTGTCAGCAGACTGTTCATTAGTTCCTGTAGTGGGTTGTGAGTCCATTGCCATTACCATGCTAATACATAGTGGGCCATGATTGTGTATTGCTTGGTAGCCTCCGTCATTGTAGTCTACACACCAACACTTGCTTACCTTGATGCTCTTAACGGGCACCTGGTTACGTCTAATCTGTTTCATTACCCAGTTCATTAACTTATCCCAATTAAGTTTATCAAACTTGTTTTGATCAATAGGTGGAAAGTTAGATCCTGGATTTGCTTTGTTTACATCAAACTCTGTTTCATTTAATGTTTTAGAACTAGGAAATCCTACTTGCTCCGGAGTGTCTGGATTCATCTTATCCGAACGTACTACTTCGCCACCCCACTCGGGTAAGTTCTTAGGAGTAACATCATATTGATATCCTCTGAAAGTAGTTTTGATCTTACTTTCATCTTCTCCTCTATATTCATCTTCAAATAGTGTTAAGAATTCCTCGTAGAAGGGACACTTAACATCAATGATCCATTGGTTCATTGCACTATGAAACTCTGTACTCATGTTAGGATTTTGTCTTTCAAAGTACGGTGTCTTGTGTTCAGTCTTTTCTATTGCCATTACTCTTCCTTTCCCCAGCCACCTGGGTTGTCCCAACTTGTATAATACGGATCGTTAAAGTTAGGATCGTCCATACCCTCTACTGCATTTACTTCAGGTACATAATGTTTAAGCATATTCTCTACACCCATCTTGAGTGTTACGGAACTACTTGCACAGCCTGAACAGGCTCCACTCATTAACATAAGGGCAACGCCTGTTTCCATATCAAAGTCTTGTAGCTTAACAACACCACCGTGCATTTCTACACTAGGTTGAATGTTCTTTTCTACGATACTTTCAATCTCTTTAATAATTTCTTCTTTGGTTCTGTCTTGTGCTACTGTCATAATATTACGTTGCTTCTATCCCTACCATCTGTATTGATGGTAAATGTTATTCGGTTGCCATTACTTTTACTTGCTTGGGTCTTGTGAGTTAACCAGCCAGGAAATAGTAAGACATCATTTGTATTTACATTAACTTCTCTCCAGTAGTCATGTATTGTGTTTTCTGGTATGCGTGAGTAATGAGACCAGTTAGTTCTTAACAGTTGTTCAAACATTAAGTTACCACTGTCCTCTGGTACTTGTACATAAGCTGACACTACCACGTTGGTTGAACCATGTTCATGAGGTAAAGTATGAGCATTGATATTGTGTATATTGGTCCAACTTCCCGTGGCAACGACATCTGTGTACTGAACGTCCCATTCACGTAAACAAATTTCTATCTTGGGTCTTAACCAAATCATAAAATCTTTATTACATTCCCACTCGTGCGGAGGGTTTGGATGGCCAGCCGTTGACTTGCCTCCATCTGCTTCTGTCTGATGCAGTTCAGCTTCTTTGGATTGGTAATCTAAAAAGGCCTGGACATCGAATCCTGGCTCGTAATTATATTTCCAAACTAGATTTGGTAAGATTTTTACTTCGCTCATTGTTATACCTCATACACTAAAGTATATAACAAAAAAACTAGTTTGTCAAGTTAAAGATTGGCTTGGGTTGCTCGTTGTGCCATTTGATCAACTTCATCAGGGGCATCACTTGATACTGGTGCATCGGAGTCAGCTTCTTTCTTTGTAGAAAGTGTAACACCTTTGTCATCAAAATTCTTTACGTAGGTTTTCAATTCTGGATTTGCGTCATATACTTGTTTGAAGCCATCGTAGTCAAACTGTTGAAAGTCCATGTTTAACATTAATTGATTGAGTGCTTCAAATGAAAGGTAAGCAGGCTGATCTTGATGATCAGCACTACCTATCTGATTTCTAAAAATTTGTACGAGTGCCTGTTTGGAATTTGTAGCCTCAGTTACTTTGACTGACGTACTACCTTTTTTTTTGAGTCAGTTAATACCTGACCTAGTCTTCTGCTTCGTTCTATGGATTCTCGTTTTTCTCTGTCTGCTACTTCTTCGCCGCCTGTTGCTGGCTCACTTGCACCAAACTCATCTGCTACTGGTTCTTCAGCACCTGCGTCCGCATCAACTGTTGGTTCCATTTCAGCTTCAGGATCTTCTGCTGGAGCTTCTGTATCTGTTCCCATAGTCTCTGGAGCGCCTTCGCCTGTTACAATGGCTACGCCACCGGATAGTGCTTCTCTTGTAGTTTCAAAAACTGTGTATAAATTTTCTAATGCTGGTTTTACAGTATTGATGAATTGTTCTGATTGTTCCGAGCCCATTTCGTCTCTGATCTTATCGCCTAATTCAAGCATGGATTCTGTTTGCATTTCTGCTGTGTCTTCCATCCAACCTGTTACTCTGTCTACCATGTCCTTTGCGGCCATTACTAATGTTGCTGATTCCTCAGCACCTTCTTTAATGTCTTCCGCATCGTCGTCTTTACCTTGCTTTTTAAGTATTGCTTTCTTTAAGCCTGCTGGTAATTTCTCTTGACCTTTTGTTAAATCTTCGTCAGCTACATCTTCTTTTGCTTTTTTATCCTTAACGGCTTTCTTCATTGGCTCTTTTTTATCGCCATCACCGTCCATGTCTAAAAAGTCTGGTTTTGATTTAGCTCTTTCGTGCATCTCTTGGTTGATTACGTCTAGGAACATTCTACCTTTTTGATATGCATCGCTTGTATGAACTGTATCGAAACTTTCATTTGTTTCAACTTGGCTTAATTGTGTACGTAATCTGTTACGTGCATCTTCAAGTTGTTCGTTAGTAAAGTCTTGTAAACGTAATTTCGTTCCAAAGGTTTTTGCTAGTGACTCATTTAGGTCTTTAGCTGATACAATTTTAAGTTCGTTTATTTTCATAGCTCTTGTTCCTATCGTTATAGTTATTTATCATCAATCGTCAAAGATGAACTCGTCTAACTGGCAGATGTATGACCAAGTATGGTCTTTAGCCAACTCAAAACGCATTTCTGCGGCTTCTCTACGCATATCATCGTCTGTTTGCTCTATGGTATGCTTGTGGAAAATACTGTCCATATAGTGTTTACCCAGCTTTTGATCCAAATCTAGCACGGTTCTTTGGGTATGTTCGTCATTTCTAGCTCTAGCTTTAGCTAATGCTATGGCACCACGTTTACTAAAGGTTGTAGCGACTCTCTTGTGCGATCCAACGTCAAATATCAAGTAGCCACCTTCTTTTTTGGATTCTCTGAATATAGTATTCTTAATGCGTACCGACTTACCTTTGCCTTTAACAAATGGAATATGTACCTTCTGAAGGCCACTTTCCATTATCTCGTCTAAGTCTGATTGTAATTTAGTCGGATCCATTAGCAACTACCACTGTCATTCCGTTACGGTTAACTTTAGTTATAAGAGCTTTTCTTATAAGTCCTTCGATAACGAATTGTTCTCTCTCTGGGAAAGCATGAAATGGAACAGGATGTTGTACTTTTTCAAGTACTTCCTTTTCCTCATTACTTGTTTGAATACTGAATTCTCCTAATAGATCATTTATCTTCATTAAACTACCTTACCTGCCATTGGGTTTGTTCCACCTGTGGCCTTGTCAGCTTTTTGTTTGACTATCTGATCTAGTTCTTTTTTATTATATACGAATGCTTTTGGTTCACCTGGTTTTGTTTCCGGGTTGGCTAATGTAATCATATCGCCCTTAACATCGTCAATATCGAATTCAGTTTCTTTTCCCCCTTGAGTGGGTATTGCTATTTGTGATCCTTTTTTAAGGATAGCTTTTGAAACTTTACTTTGTGCTTGTTTGACAGCTTTCACTGCCGCCGCGCCTATGCCTTTTGCTTTACCGGCACCGACTTTACCTAATTGAGCTCCTGCTTTAACACCGGCCTTAGCCGCCGCAGATCCCATCTTTGCACCCACACGTCCTAGTGCGGCTCCAATAGCTGGAACGACTTCAACTACTTGTTGTTCTTCAACTGGTTTTGTAAAGTCCTTTGCTCTCATTTATTTCTTTCTTCTTCCTGTCTTAAATTTTTTTCGTCTTGTTGGAGCCTTTTTATAACGTTTTTGCGTCTGTGGCTTGTTAGCAGTTGTAAGTCTTTTGGTAAGTCCACTTGCCCGTTTTTGGCGTTGGGTCTTAACTTTCATTACACTACCTCTACGTGCCTTAGCTCTCTTTATATTTATAGCACTACCAACTTTCTTTACCGCGTTACAGGTTGACGGTTGTGCTACAATTCTGCCCTTACGTGATCCGCTTGTACATCTATACTTACGAACAAGTTTACCCTTGTTCTTACCCCAGATCTGAATAACTCCCTCTTTGATAGACTCAGTCATTATGTCTTTGATTAACATACTACCCTCTTCTATTCAATGCTTGTACTCTACGTGAAGCTGGATTTGTACGTTTGGTACGTCTAGCCTTCCTCATCATACGAGCACCTATTCTAGCTCTAGTGCGTTTCATAGTTATTCGTGCCTTCATATTAGGTGCCGCAAAGCATTGTGCCATCTGTTTAACAATACGGCCTTTGCGTCTACCTGCCGTGCAACGATACTTACGAACGACCTTCTTACCAGATCGAGCCCATATTTGCTTTTCGTCTAACGGTTCATATATCTCACGTAATAGCATACGTGTATTTATCTATGTGTTTGGGGAAGTGTTTTGGTTTGGATTATTGAGAGTTTAGTAATATTACTATTATAGTTGACAGTAGTCCAGCTACAATCGTACCTGCTGAGCCTATCAACACTTTTGTCATTGACTTGTTGTTATTAGTAATGTCTGCGTGGATATGCTCAACTTTCGTTTCGATCTTGCTCAGACGAAGCTCTAAGTTATTATATCTCTGTTCGCATAAGTCTACGTGTGCTTCTAGACTTTCTTTTTCTAATTTAGTGGCTCTTGCCATCTTTATCTCTCCGTTCCTTAATTTATCGTGGAAGGGGCCTATAATTTAATCGCCTAGTACTTGATGTAATGTTTGCCTTATGTTAGTATTTATACAACCGAGTCTGGAGTATTATCTACTAATTTAAAGATCACGTTACGTGATTCTTCATCTTTTGTTCTAAAAGCATTGTTATTAATTGTAATGCTTTCAGTAAGTCCTGCTACCACAGGTACTAGATCAAAGTCGTCTTTAAGGAAGTCTACACTCAAAGCACCTTCTTGTTCAATGCTAAACTTAAAGTACCACACCTTTTGTTTACCCGTATAAGCTGTACCAAACTCGCTCTTGGTGATGTCTAGTCCTTCAACAACACTTGGTGCTTCGTCAAAGTATGGATTGGATCTCAACCCTATCACCTGCAGGAATGTATTCCAATTAGCCTGTTGATTGATAGCTGTCCTATCATCTGATCGAAACTTTGTTTGGTTAGTCTGAGTTATATCTATTAATGTAGCTACTTCAAAGTTCATACTCATACTTATAGTCGTAAAAAAAGGGCGGAACAAATAATGAACCGCCCTTTAAATTAGTTTTAGTAACTAACTACTTAACTTTGGATTACGCCGCTGTTAATGTAGAAGCCGCCGCAACAGTTGTTCCACTAAAGTCGATGTTGTTTGGTCCAACAGTTGTTCCTAGGTTTCTTAATACAAATTGTAAAGAAGCCGCGTCATGTTGTGATCCGTCAACTAAAAGTGTTGCTACGCCTGTGTTAGCATCTGCGAAAGATGAACCAATTGCGTTTGTAGCCATCATGATAGCCTCAACAGCTTCGTTAGCCGCATCGTCTTCTGCTCTGATATCTACTGCCGCGTTAGAGGCATTTTTTACTGTTACTAAATAAGCGCCAATGTTAGCACTTGATCTGTATGATCCAACAACGTAGTTGCCAAATCCATTTACTCTTGTTACTCCAGCCATTTTATTTCTCCTATGTTCTAATGACCATACACACGTTTCTCTTGTGTGGTATGTTACTAGTATTTATAAGTTTTTGGAAAAAACCGGAGTTATCGGCGTTGTTTGGCTCGTTTTTGTAAGGATCGTAACATTTGTACGTATCCTGGCCCTGCTTTTACGATATCATCTATCATTTCAATAGCAGGCATATATTGTTTTACGAACGTGCTTGGAACACTTTGACCATTCTTTGCAAGTTCTAAAAACTTTTTAGTACCTACTAAATTTCTTGCACCAACTAGATATCTGTATAAAGATAATTCCTTACCACTAGTTGAAAGGTCTGGTACACTAATTATTGGTTCGTTGTCCTTGACTGTTCCTGTTTCTAAATCTCTTTCAGCTACAAGTTCTTCTAGGAATCTAATTATATCACTGCTTCTTAGTTTAGCTCTAACGGCTAACACTAGTCTAGTAGCAATTTTCTTTCTGTCATATGTTGCTAGGTTTTGAAAGTTAGTAAGTTGTCTACGAATGGCTTTGTAATCAGCATTGGAGATACGTAATGCCGATTCAATACCCATAAACGTTTCACTAGTTCTTGATGACATCCCACTTGAAAGTGTAGTAAGATATCTATTGATTGCCATCATTGGTAATGTAATTCTTCTAGCAACCATTCTAGCACTATCAGGATCTTTAAGTTTAGCTAGAGCTTCATCATCTCCATTCACAAAGTAAATGAAGTTGTGTAAGTCAGTACCCTGCATCTGAAAGCGATTGTAATTAACTGCCTTCGTTGCTTTTGCATAAGCCCTTGAGGCTGATGTATACTTTGGATACTGTCTAAGAAGTTCAAGAACAAGTAAACTCAGATAGAGTCTTTCACAGCAGTCATTAAATGTTAACTTTGCTGTGTCACCCGAGTTGCGGGTCATTCTTGCTTCGTATAGCTCTTCTAGAAACTCAAGTTCCATTCTTGTTTTCCTTATACTTTTTTGCTTTCGTATGCACTTCTGGCTTGCATTTCAGGATTCACTAGTTCTTTAAATTTAAGAACCATCTCTTTAGGTCCTGGCTCACCAAGTAATGCACCTAGCATATCTTTCTTGCTGTTTACGTCTTTTGTAAACTCCATCTTCTGGCGTTGGTTATAGTTACCTGTTAGCATCTGCATGATTAAATCAGCCTGCCAACCTTTGATCTTAAACTTACCACCATCTGATGTTGTAACAGTATTAACAGGATTTGGATTACCCTGTGAATCTTTTACTTTGTGTACTTGGTTGATTAGTGATACGTGTTTATCACCAAATCCTTTTTCTAGATCACCACCATCTACGTCAGCTGGATCTATTTGTTTCTTTAAAGAATCAATAGCATCTTGATCGTCTGCATCTATTTCTTTAATAAAATCAGTTGCTTTCATTATTATCTCCTATCGTTGTACTGCTCTGTTCGCCGCACTAAAGCCAGCACGGTTAACAAATTTAATATCACCAGTTGGGTGAGCTAGTACATATCCTTCGCCCCCTGGTTTATCTCCTATTGATGCTTGTACATCAGCAGGTTGTTTTTCTAGTTGGTCGATAATGTTGTTCTTAACATTCATTATTCCACTAACTATGTTCCATAAAGCCGTAAAGGCTGTCATGTTCGTTTTAACATACTCAGTTATCTTTGCCTTTTTGTTATTGCTAACAGCACTACTCTGTAGCCATTGCATAAAGTCTTTGCCTAAGTTGTCTAATCCTGTATCTGTTTTTACGTTTACGTAATTATATAATATGTCTGCAAAGTTTGACAGTTGCATTTGTTTCAACTTACCTTTGTCAAGTAAAGTATCAATGCCTGCCGCATTCTTGTTAACGATAGCAGTAATTTTATTAACACCACTCATGTCTACTTCTGGTGCTTGTTGTACAGTGACTGGAGGTAACACTAATAAACTGTTACCTTGAAATATATCATAATCAGTTAATGGCTTTTCACTACCGTCGGGCTCAACAATTCTATGAATCACAACCCCTGCCTCGGACTGTGCAACACGTTTACCTATGTCACTGTCTGCGTTAACCTTATAGGAAACAAGTTGCGGTTTAAAAGTAAATGCTCCGTTATCTTGTTCTGGTGTGTTAAAATATAACATATCGCCTTTGAAGTAGCCTCTGTGGTCTTCTGGTATTGCTTTTTCAAATGCAGGGAATACCTTTTTCATATTGCCTGCAAACTTTCCAAACCCTTCTGGATCTCTTTGATACCCTGGACGGTTCTTAAGCATCTTCTCAATGTCATCTGCTGACTTGGCTTTACCGTCATAACCTTTTGCAACAAAGCCTGACTTGTCTGTAAACACAAACTGGCCTTTCTCATCTCTACCAAATATAACTGCTGGTGAGCCGTCCCATTTGATTGTAAGTGATTGTGTGTTACCTTTTGTTAATCCTATAATAGAATCAATAACACGTTTCGCACCTCTGCTACCTTCCCAAAAGATAATATCTTCTGCGTGGTCGATACGAGCACCTTCTCTTAATATGTTATTAAATTCATCAAATTTCATTACGGTAACTGTAGTCCTTCTTTTTCAAAGTAGTCTTTTGCATCTTTAACTAGATTCTCATAGTTAGGATCTGTTTTAATTTTCTTGTTGATAGTTTCAACACTTCTCATATCTTCAGCAGTTGCACCATCACCCATTAAAGTTTTAGCTACCTCGGTTGGATCTTTAGTTACAGGTTGGTTAGTAATTCTATCTACTAATCCGTTTGTTGGTGACCATTTGTAACCTTGTGCTTTTGCAATACTGGCTATCATGATCATTCTGTGTTGTCCTTTGAATTCACTGTCAGCCGCACCACGTAGGGCAAACTGCATAAACTTAGGATCACCAAACATTAAGTCTGTTTGTACAAATCCGTTCTTTGCATCTCCATTGATAGGAGTTTTAAAGTGTACACTGATACCTGTCTTTGCTATCCAGGCTCTGTCTTCATCATTGGGTGCGTTCTTATCTTTCCAGGCTTTTAGTTTTGCTACTAAACCGTTCTTGTCAACGTTCTCTTTGTCAACTGCAACGTCTAAGTCACCTGATGTATCTTTGATACCAGTTGAACCTAGCATAAAGTTTACATGATCAAGTCCTGTGATTTTTTCAAGCCATTTAAGTGTAGGCTCTACATCTGCTTTGTTTATTCTTTTGGTTGCTTCAGCACCATCTGGTGTCTTGAATACGTTACCACCTTCGTTAAGAATTTGCATTGTCGTCATCCTTTTGATGGGATTCTATAATTTTATCAACACCACGTTTAAATTTTCTAGGGTCACCACTTCTAATACTATTGATAAAGCGTCTTTCCAATTCCTGTGCAGTTTCTTGATCGTAGCTTTCTGCTATCCTATTCAGTAGGTTTATAGCACTTTCAATCAAGTTATTGCCTGTAGATTGGATCAAAGCATCGTTATTAGTTGTACGATGTATCTGATTCAGCTCTTCTAGTATAGATCGTGTACGTTTTCTCATAGTCAAATTCCCTTATACTGTATTTAGTGTTAGAACAACGTAAACTTTCCTTAAAGAACAGTATTGGAGCGGGTAGTCAGAATCGAACTGACAGCATCAGCTTGGAAGGCTGAGGTATTACCACTATACGATACCCGCATTGTTGTATATATACTACAATCTTATTCTGTGCTTGTCAAGTGAATTATTAACTACTACGATAAATATACTTGCAATGGAGGGCAAGTAATATGGGTTCATTTAATAATAAAATTATGGCAGAGTTCAATCCACCACGTAAGTGGAAACTGGGTAGAGATTTGTCGTACACAACCTCAGACCTAACAGTTGAAGAAATCAACGCATTAAAAGGTGTTGGTGTCAAAGTAAAACGCGATACTAACAAAACAGAAACAATAACAGTACCAACAGGGTTCGTAACAGATTTAGCATCAGTACCAAGAGCTATGTGGGCCTTTATTGCTCCTTTCGATGTGGCTAGAGCGGCAATCATACACGACTTACTGTATAAGTCAATTAGACAGTATCGTTGGAAGATGAAAGATAAGGAAGATAAAGCACTTATCAAAGCGGCCAAGGTAGCTTCAGACAAGGTCTTTCTTTTAGGAATGCGTGATGCATCACCTAAAGTACCAGGATGGAAGATATACTCATCTTGGAAAGCAGTAGATTTATTTGGTAACGGTTCAATAGTACCAAACGAAAATAATATATAAAAGTGTGTGCGGGTAATTCACCCGCCACATTATCTTACTACCAACTTAAGATATTATCCCTGTACTTAATATAGTGTACAGAATCAAAACAAGCAAATGCCTTGAACTCAGGTTGTGTGTTTATGGCAAACTCATATGCTTCGTCGCAAGTTTCCCACGCACCTATTTCCTTAGGGTTGTCATAGTTATACCCTAACCATATCACTACCATAAACTCAATCATTTGTCCACCACTATTTCGTTAACTGCGGGTGGTAGTCCAACTTCTTCCTTGTCGAACCAGGAAGTAATTTCTATTAAGATATTGTAAGCTAACCAGCTAAACAATACTAATTCTAAACTATACGTTTTCATCGGTGCTCCTTTCATGAAGAAAGGGCCAAGCTATTGCTCAACCCTTGGATTAAAATTATAATATACTATCTCTATATTATAATGTCAACCTATATTTCTGCACAGGCATAGCAGTTAATCTCTAAGCCAACTGATACCTCTACGATTTGTGGAGTGTTCCATTGCATCGTGCTTCTCCAAGTTAGAGTTATGTGCCGGTTGTCTCATGACCGCGGTCCACAGTACAAGAAATGTACTAATAATATATATCATTTAGAAGATGAACGTTGTATGAACAAGAAAGGTGCCCCGCGAAAGGCTTCCGAGGCACCCGATGACTTAGGCTAGTTTAGCCGCTATCTCTTTCTCTGCTTCTGTGGCAAAGTTATTATCCCAGTTGTCTAAATGTTTCTTCATGAAAGCATTAAACACTGGAGGTATTAGTGCGAGTGCAAACAACGTGAAGTATCCTACTCCTGTGTTTGGTGCACCTACTTCATCAAGTTCCCAGAAATGAGTTTCGCCTCTGTCATGATGATCAGCTTGACGACCTATCTCTATAAAGAACCATGAAGTGAATAGTGTTGAGTTATCCCAAGAATGTCTATAGTCTATAGGCTCGCTTTTTACACGTACCAAACCATAGTGTTCTAGATAGTTAAGTGCTTCTAACTCAAAGTTTGATATTACCCAAACAAGAGCCAGACACGCAACACCTAACCAACCACCTGCAAAGAAGAACAATGCAAGTGAAGGAACACTCATCATATAACCTCTTATCCATCTGTTACCAATAGATATGAAAGGCTTCTGTAAACGTTTCAATCTTTGCTTCTCCATCTCAAACAAGAACTTAGATTGACCTAAGTGTGATTTGACATAGTGTGAATAGATATCACGTCCTCTAGGTGCAGTTGCAGGATCATCTTCACTTGCTAATTCCAAGTGATGATTGTACACATGAGCATAACAGAAATGTGCTGAACCTGATAACGCCATCATCCAACGACTAATTACGAATGCAACGCCTTTGGTGTGCGATAGTTCATGCCCATAGATTATACCTATGCCTGCAAATATACCTGTTGATAATACAGCACCTAATAGTTCTGCACCTGCCATACCATTATATATTTGGTAAGCAAGAGCTAACTGAAGTGCTACAAAGACTGGCAACATCATATACATTACTGTATTCTGTAACCAGGGGATGCCTAAGGTCTCACCATTCTCATCAACTGCTCCACGAGTCTGTACGTTGATAAGGGTGTCAAGTATAATGCCTACTCCCAATAAGCCCACACCTGTCCAAGCCCATGCTCCACCTGCCAACACTCCTACGAGTGTTACAAGTATTAACAATGGTGCTATGAAGTACCTTATGTTTACGAAAAGTTTATTCATTGCGTTCTCCCGTCTTTCGACTGTAGTTTATCACAATGTATTACTATGTTAACACAATGACAAATAATGTCAAGTGCATATTATTATTTATATTACCAAAAGGATTTGTTAGTTCTTATAAGGTTATTAGCATATTATAATATGCTTATGGCTTTAGCCACTTCTTGCAAAGTTGATACCAATACTCGCCACCTTCACGTAGAAGTTCGTTATCAGTACGTAGCTTTTCCATGCGACGGATTATAACATCATGTTGGTATGATGTCATTACTTTGTTTTTGTCTTGATGCTTTTGTAAACGTTCTATAACATCGTCAATGATAGGGCAAGTTATGTCCGGCACCTTAGGTGACTTACGTTTTAACTTCTGCCATGCTTTTTTCTCTAGTGCCATATAAATTATTTAAATGTAATGACACTAGAGTTCTAAAGGTGTTTAAAAGATTACCAACCGTTTGGAACTATTATATAATGTATTGCTAAAACTATTCCTACTGATGCACCTAAGCCAATCATCATCTTAAAGAAGTCTTTTGCAATAAAAGGAAACACACCTTTGAACTTTGTTTTGTCTGTAAATGTAGCAATAGCAAGTTCACGTCCTGTTAACAATCCTACAAAGACCCAAGTAGTTGACATAGGTATATCGTTAATCTCTTTAAAGAATAAAAGTATTACAAAGTAAAACAAGTCTATAAGACAAGCACTTCTAACATATCTTGTATTATGTTTCTCTATGACTATCTGTTGTATCTTACCGCCACGTTCCCTAAACATATAACCTAGCCCTAGTACAAATATTAATGATACCATTATCATCATATCTATAGGAACTTGTCTAGGTAGGTAAACTGCTATGTTGGCCATGTCATGACTTAACCAAGTCCACCACAATACTCCTGTGGTAATCCATTGTCCTACTCGCCAATATGCTTTATGACTTTCTTTAACTGAAGCAGACTCGTCCATCACTTTAGTAATACCGTACCATATAGCATAAGCTGATACACCTGCTACTGCATAACCCATCATGCTTTTCATAAGCATCTTCTCTAATACAAATGTACTAGCGAAAGCACTTAATACTAAAAATGATGTACTTACTGGAACACCTAGTCTTGTTAATATTAATAGTAATCCTGGAGCGGCCGCATGATACCATTGTATTTCCTGCCACGGTATCCTGTTCAGTCGTCCATATGAAATATCCCCTCCATTAGTATACCAACCATACCATAGAGCCCATAGCAGGACAGCACTTGCGGCTCCCCACATGATCTTCCAGTCATATCGTTCATGGTTGGATGCAATCCACGTACCAAGGGTCTGTACGGAATCGTTTGCTATGACAGAGTAAGCCGCGAATAAAAAGCCTATTGCCATCCATAATGTTAATACTTCCACATATACTCCTGTCTGAAGTTCGTATTCAAATATTAATTTACACTCTTATTTACTTAAAGTCAAGAAAAATTTTGTTACAATTTGATTACAATCCTGTGTCAACAAAAATGCAACGACGGTATGCAAAAAAAGTACAGGAGATCTGCTCCATTAAGGCCCCGAGTTTTGTACTAATATTATAAATACGAATGTCGACGCAAAGACCTTTCTAAGTTTTTCCGATGACACACACATACACTGGGATTGACCAGGGAGTAGAGAGCACTCCTTAAATAGCAAATGACGATGTCCAAAGCGACATTGACGGTAGCAAAGACTACTGACGCCGAGAAAAGACTCGGGGTATTGCTTTCCTTAAGCATCCAAAACATAGGAGAAAACAATGACACACTTTTGGAGTGGTCTAGTGTCTTGGATGAATCATGGGTCTGGCTTTGAAAGCCGACGCCATGCTGAGTTTGAGAAATGGGCCAGAACTGAATATAAGGACGATTGGGAATTTGCCTTAGCACATATGATTGCTACTAACGGGCAGAAGCCGAATCCGAATTACGGAACATATAAACACACCCCAATAGATAGTGCGAAGGAGGTAGCTTAAATGCAAGTACTTCGTACAATTATTAAAAAACTCAAGTCGATGGTTTGGACTCAACAACGATGGGAAGAGGACTATTTGTCTCGCTCTGTCGATCATGTTGATCTCGAACGTCGCATTAAACAACTCGATCGCAGGCAGATCGAAGTTGGCCCGTTTGGTCACAGAATCAAACAGGTTAGATATTAGGAAAGGATCTGAACAATGCTTATTATTAAACGTTTACTAAATTGGTTTGAGGTTGCCGGTTATGCGAGAGCGGCCGCGGAACTATCAAGACAAGGTTACCACAATGAAGCAAAGGCTCTACTACTAGAGAAGTTAAAACTTCAAAATAGAAAAGAAAAGGCTTTAGTGAGATTAGAAAAACTTAAAAAGATCAAGTCAAGTTATGATCCTGCGAAACATTATCTAAGAGGACACTCGGTTGCGTTCTGGAAAGGTAAGGCGGCGTAATATGTGGCCTTATACTAACGAAGAAAACGATTGGGTTTCGGGTAAAAAGAAATAGATTTTTGTGTAAATCGAATATAGGGCGATAGAAATACCGCCCTATTTTTTTGAGTAAGTTACTCAGTTACTGGAGCTTCAGCAGGTGACCAAGAGATCATGTTTCCTGTGTAAGCCATGTAACCTAATACAACGACTGCTACTATAATAGCAATCCAAAGTTTTTTATTTTTAAACATTTTGTTACCCTCCTTAGATAAAAAAAGGAGCAGTACAAAAACTGCCCCTCAAATTGTTTATTAAAGATTAAAAGTTAACTGTAAAGCCTACTGAAGCTTCAGTATCAGTTGCGTCCCATTCTTTATCCATCTCTCTATTTACTGCAATCTTCAATGAGCTCTTTTCACTCAATGCAATTGAAGTACCTACAGATGCGTATGCGTCAGCACGTTCGAAATCAGTAAAGTCACCCTCTAATGATTTCCAATCGTATCCAAGTTCTACAAATGGTGTTAGGTTAGTACCCATTGATGTCTCAGCACCAACGAACGGAGATAATCTCATTTCGTCTTTGCTTAAAGTGTCACCTGTGGTATAGTGAATGTCACCGCCACCGTAAACATTAAACGATCCAAGTGTTGAAAGATCTCTTTCAGCACCTGCTGTCCAACGCCAATCGGTATTAGTACCATCGTCGATGTAAGCAACACCTACGTTAATAGGGTTACCGTTTGTATGAATGTCAATTACTTGAGCATCATCTGAAAAGTCATTCGTTGCTCCTGTTCCAATTGATAGTCCATACTTCTCTCCTTCAGCATTCATTGATACACCCATGTTGTCGTAGTTACCCGCGATAACTGGTGTAGTTAGAAATGCACAAGAGAGCATTACTAAGAATAGTTTCTTCATTCTTATATTTCTCCTTCGATTCTTTTTATTTAGATTGTCTTCTTTGTTGTGAGGATTTGTTTTAACATCTTCAACATATATTTATCTAAACAAACGTATAGGTTGTGGCAAAAAGAATAGACTCATCGCCACAACCAACTTGTTGTTATTTTTCTATATTATTATTTTTTTGTGTAAATCGAATATAGAACCCATACTGCAACCAAGCCAACTAAACCTTGAGCTGAAAAGCCTGCAATAATGTTTTGGACATTTCCTATTACGGAAATGTTTGGCCAGAACGGAATGTTCTGTCCTTTGAAAAGAACCTCAAGCACTATGCCCAATGCAATCAAACTCACACCAACTTCGGCTAGAGCTCCGGCCCATCCTTTTACTTTAGTTAAGATATCCATGTGGATCTCCTTTCTATAAGTTAAACGAAATCACACTCGTGTAATATCGTTGTAATATTTAAATAGCAAGTCTTACAAGTAAACTGATCATAAATGGTTGTAGGTACCTAATTTGGCGATCTAAATTCTTGATTTTTATAAATAAAAGTGCTATTATACTTAATAGCGTCATTACACACAACACACACAGAAGGAGTATACAATGACAAATCCAAAAGATAATGTATCACCAAAGATACAATTCAATAAAAACGGTTACGAAATTAGAACAGATGTATTGGAAATGGCCAAACAGTTCACAGAGTTTGAATTTTCAAACAAGTGGATGGGCTGGGAACAAACAGCTAAACGTGATAAAGAAACTGGTCAAGTGGTCATGGACGTTAAGATGCCAGATGTACCAGGAACAGATGAAGTTCTAAAGAATGCAGAAAGGTTCTACGATTTCGTTAACGGAACCCCAGATAAAGACAACAAGTAATATGACTAAACACCGAATAGATGCAAAGTCACCGCCAACATAGTAAAGACACGTTGGCAAACGACACAATGATAATGCAAACGTACTCATAGAGGCGTAAAACTATATACATAGGAGGCGGGAGGCCTGTTTCATTTACTTGGAGCAGGCCTTTAAATTTCTATAAGTATTACATCATGGGAACTCGAGGACTAGTTACACTTACTAAAAAAGATCAAGACAAGATCTTTGCCAAGCTAACTTCGGCTAGTAAGGAAACAATAGAACTACGAAGTGAAAAGACCAAACTAAACAATCCTGCAATTAACCTATCCAACAACGAGTTATTCGAAGATCATGTACGCAATATTGCATGGAAGCCTATGCAGAATCACGGGCTAAATGACTCTAGTATAGAACTATATGCAGAGGATCAGGATTGGCCAATGCAAGTCAAGGCATACCTTAACCTAGTTAAAGATGAAGATCTAAGTGCAAAACGCATAGTCGATATGGGCTGTGGTTGGGGTAGAGGTGTTCATGCCATAGCAAAGTATCGCAAGGCAAACATCACAGGCGTAGATAATAATCCACAATGTATTGAATATGCTAGGCAGAACTATCCACAACAGAGATTTCTACAAGACGATAAGCTCTGTGACTATGACGGTGATCATGTTTATGATTATATTATAAGTGTATGTTCAGCACACCTACTATTTGAAACGGGCTTCTTTGATAAGAAGTACAAAGGTACTATATTAATAAGCGACTTCTTTGATAGAACAAGTATCAACGAGTTCAAAGATGCAGTACTAAAGAATTATAGAATAGAAGAAGAAACAGACCTAACACAACAAACAGTTTCAGCTATGGAGTACGATCTAGCTACCTTAGACGCAAGGTTTAAGGATATGGTTCCACAGGAATCAATAAACATATTCAGAGACATACAACAGAGTAGGCTACACCTATTTAGAATGGGTGCTAACAAACAGTATAAATATAAGTTATATGCTAAGATGGATTAAAAACTTTATAGAGAACTGTAATAAAGTGCAAAAGGAACTGCACGAAGCAGGCATACAGATTCACTATCATCATAACGGTGTATATGTCCACCAGAACCAAATAAATACAAAAGATGATAGACTTAGAACCATTCAAGAAAAAGATAAAAGAACTAAAGGATAACGGCAACTACCGTGTGTTCAACGATATACTTCGTGAACGCGGTGATTTTCCTAAGGCCATATGGTACGGGAAGTACGCAATAAAAAACATTGTAAATTGGTGTAGTAACGATTATCTTGGAATGGGTCAACATAAGGTAGTACTCGATGCCATGCACACCGCCCTAGATCAAACAGGTGCCGGTTCGGGTGGAACTAGAAACATTGCCGGAACAAGTCATTATCATGTTGCCTTGGAAAATGAGTTGGCGAAACTGCATAGCAAACAGTCAGCTTTATTATTCACATCAGCCTATGTAGCAAATGAATGGACTCTGATTGCTCTGAAACGCATCATTCCCGACATTGTGTTCTTAAGTGATAGCAAGAATCACGCATCTTTAATTCAAGGTATTAGACACAGTGGTGCTGAGAAACATATTTTCAAGCACAATGATCTTGAGCATTTAGAAAAACTACTGCGAGACGTCAAAGGAACACCTTGCATTGTCTTTGAGTCTGTGTATAGCATGGATGGATACGTCAGTAAGATTCCAGAAATTGTTGCATTGGCTAAGAAGTATAATGCCATTACGTACTTAGATGAGGTTCACGCCGTTGGCCTGTATGGTGAAACAGGTGCAGGATATTCTGCAAAGCTAAGATCACAGGACCAAATCGATATTCTTAATGGTACACTAGGTAAAGCCTTTGGTGTTACGGGCGGATATATTGCAGGGAAGCACGATGTAATCGACGCTATCCGTTCTATAGCATCAGGCTTTATCTTTACTACTTCAATGAGTCCTGTACTATGTGCAGGTGCATTGGCAAGTGTAAAATATTTAAAAGACCACAACGACCTAAGAGTCAAGCACCAAGAACGTGCAAAAAGATTAAAGACACTTCTAAGGAATAGAGACATACCTGTCATGGACAATGAAACACATATAGTTCCTGTCATGATAGGAGATCCAAAGAAGACCAAAAGAATTAGTGACGAACTAATAAACGAATATGGAATATATTGTCAAGCAATAAATCACCCAACGGTTGAGGAAGGCACAGAACGCCTACGTTTTGCTCCGACTCCATTCCATACTAATGCAATGATGCATGACTTATGTGATGCTCTGCAAAAAGTATTATAATAACAAGAAAGAAGATGATGGATAAAATAAAGAAGTATATGTACATGGGCATAGGTTTCCTGTGTGTGGGTATTGCTTATATAGGATTTGTAACTCCTGGCATACCATTTAGTATATTCTTAGTCATTGCCGCTTGGGCGTTTGCCAAGAGTTCTCCACGTATGGAGGCTTGGTTATACAATCACCCATGGTTCGGCAAGTTCCTAACTAACTGGACTAAGAAAAGAGTATTTCCTACCAAAGGGAAATATGCAATGGTGATAGTAATGTCATCAACTTTAGTGTTTACTTGGTTTGCAACTGAGAACATTAAAGCAATTATGTGGAGTGGTGGCTTTATGGCACTCGTGGCTATATGGGCTTGGAGATATCCTGGTTCAGTTGAGGAACACTCACGTAGATTAAAAGCAGGCGAAAAGGTTGCTTGGTTAAAATAAACCGTATTTCTTTAGCTTTTTAATTAAATTAGTTCGGCCAATGCCCAGTGCGTTGGCCGTTTTTGTTCTGTTCCCGTCAAACTCATTAAACTTTTCATAGATAGCTTGTCGTTCTATCTTTGCTAATTCCAATGGTAATCTTTCGTTAAACTGATATGTGTCAAAGTGATCAGCAACTTGGTCCATGATAAGATTGTGTTCATCATAGTCGCTCGAGAGTTGAACGTTTGTTTTCTTAGGCATTAAACTACCCTTCTAAATGCTAACTGTATTTAACCTTATTAAATTATGTAGGTGTTTAATTACGAGGTAAAGCCCACATTTATTATATGTGTACTAAAAGGTGTAACTTTTTTTACATCTGATAAATAAGTGTGTGAAGGGCACAACTCTACCAGACTAGGGGTTTACGGAAAATATAATATGAAGTTTAAAACGTTAGCAATATTTTTGACGGTGGCGACACTTGCCTTATTTTCAACACAGGCAGTCGCTGAAACAAACACAGTAACATCAACCGTTACAGGTACTACTACGGTTGACAAAACACCACCAACAGCGTCAGCACCAAACGTTATGATTAACAATCAAGATGTTTGTTCAACGGGAACAAGTGCCGCAGTACAAACACAGGTGTTTGGTATTGCAGGTGGAACAACTATACGAGATCTAAACTGTGAAAGATTGAAACTATCCAGATCATTATATGGTATGGGTATGAAGGTCGCCGCAGTATCTTTATTATGCCAAGATGCAAGAGTATTTGAAGCCATGGAGATGGCAGGTACACCTTGTCCGTACAAAGGTAAGATTGGAATTGAGGCCGCGAAAGCATGGGCTGAGAATCCAGACAAACGCCCTGATTATGAGAAATGGTTAAAAGAAAATGATCTTGAAGCATACGAAAAAGAGTGGAAGAATAAGGCAACTACTTGGAGCATTGGTATTGGTGCTCTGTTGTTATTCTTACTCTAATCCAGCACTAGCTTACACACAACAATATAACGTTGGCGATACAGGGCCTAACGGTGGTACAGTAACCTCTAGTACCTTAACCTCAGTAATAACTAACACAGAGGTAACACTCAATGGTGGCTTCGAAGATACAACAACTACAACTAACTGGACCGAAACAGTGGTTGAAGAGATTGCTACATCTACAACTACCACACAACAAGTATCACAGATAACAGCCACAACAACGTCAAACTTTGTACCAACTATCAATTCAAGTGATTGGTCGACTGAAGGTAGAATAAAGTTACAAGGCGCAACACAATGTAGAACAGGTGGATCAAGTGCAACTGTTGGTGCGGGTGAAGCCTGTACAGGTTACCAACACAATAACAATAACAGTCTTTTACAAGATGCTAATAATTATAACTTCACGGCATTGGGTGGTGGACAAATAACTTCAGAAAAATTTGAAATGGGTCCAGACTTGACTATCGCGGAGATACAATCAGGCATGACATTAAACTATGGTGTTGATGTGCAATCACATAAGTCAAACACATCTGTAGGATTGTGTTCAGCAACGAGTGGTGACTGTAAGGACGTATTTAGAATCACTACAAAACTTTATAGGTGTGCTGATTGTTATGGTGGGGGTAAGTTCGCTGAATATTCAAATACTGTAACTTTAACCTACGGCGGTACACAAACACATTCATT
>Ga0181412_1000015_pt1 | contig 61722 bp, 47 predicted proteins | sample 35SPOviralmetaG_FD_130113 | JGI IMG/M metagenome (GOLD analysis project Ga0181412, IMG submission 130113) | Marine viral communities from the oligotrophic San Pedro Time Series (SPOT) site, San Pedro Channel, CA, USA - 35 SPOT_SRF_2012-08-15 | ecosystem: Environmental > Aquatic > Marine > Strait... | reverse complement strand
GTTATGCATGCTCCATTACCAAGTTAACAGCATCTTCTACAGTTAGCACGTCACCTGCAAAGCTATCTTCTGGTAATGTTACGCTTAATCCATCTTCGATTGTCATTTTACATTCAATCTTATCTAAGCTATCTAGTCCTAGAGCTTCAAATGTTGTAGTCCAATCAAATACTGTATCCTCTTTGAGGAATAAGCCGTCAGTCAATACATCTTGTATTGCTTGTTTTGTTTCATCTTTGTTCATAGTTTTATCCTTTATTCCTGAATAGGTATGCTTTTTATTGCTTTTTGTGAAGCTGTATCCCTCATTCCACCTGGCTTATAAGTTTGAATGTATCTACTTAGTTCATCCATGTAATGGTGGAATGGTTGTATAACGCCATTGCCTTGCACTAATTGTCCTCGTCTCCAGCATAACGCACTGTTATGTGATCCAAATTCAACTGTAGCAACCCATAGCTGTGGTCTTATATAATACATAAAGCAACACTGGTTACACTTTAAGCCTGGAACATTGAGTCTAACTCCTGAACCTGTGCTAGGGTGATAACCGTCACGTATTACTTTAATAGGACTACGTGCTTCTGGTATTACAGTTTTAATGTATTCATCCAGTTGCAATCCTGTGTAACTGGTTTGATCGTGTTCATCATTATCAAACGCACCAATCTCATCATTCCAACGACCTTGTTTGGCTGCTGTGCGGAAACGTATGTTTGTTATTTGTCCTGGGTGCTGTAATGCTTTGTCATAAAATTCTTTTACTAGTCCTTCGTTTAAACCTTTAACAATAATAGCGTTAATACAAAGTCTACGATAGCCAAGTTCCAACATGTTCTCTAGTGCTTTGACTTTCTTCTTGCGTCTGCTCTCCCCATCAATATCTATATACCAATCATCGTGATGCATACCACCGTTCATACTCAAGCTAACGTTTACTGTAGGGTTACGATCTAAAACCTTTTTAAGTTTCTTAGCATAACTCATGCTAGCCAAACGCAATCCATTGGTAACAATTGCTGCTTGGTGTCCGTGTTTGGTAGCGGCATCTAATGCTCTATCTAAATGCGGATACAGTGTTGGTTCACCGCCTAACAATCTAAAGTTAACAGGGTGTGGCAGTCTAGCACATACATCTTCAAACCATTCGATGTCCAGTGTGCTGTATGTTCTAACTGGGTTATAACAGAACTCGCATTCCATGTTACAATCATATGTCATGTCAACATATAAAAAACTAAATGGATTCTTTTCTATATCATACTCTGGTAAGCTATGAAAGATAGGTGGCTTGTCATCAAGAATAGTAATATTATCCTTGGTCGGGTCACCAGTCATAGGAGCGTTCATTTCCTCAGTTGGCTTGAACTCTATGCGTTCTGCTGCTGATATATTTTTACCTGGACTGTTTTCCATAATATTCCTTAATCAATTCTGTGATACAGAGTCTCGCAACGTCAGTGTGTTCATGACGTCTAAAGTCTTTGTATTGTTCATCTGTGCTAGTAGCTAACCAAATACAATCACTTGGTGTTAGGTCATGTTCAGCACAAACGCTGTGTTGTATATCCTTTAATTCTGTATGTATATAATCTATACTGTATGTATTTATTACATGTTCTGCATACTGATTAGCACAATGGTTATAATATGCTGCTTCTATGCTTAGTGCATGTAGTTTTGCGTCCGGGCGTCTAGTAAAATACCAACCTGTTCTTATGTTTCCTATACCAAATGGCTTACTTAAACTATAGAATACTTTCTCTACATTGTCTTTTAACTTAATTGGTTTAACAGGAACACACCCAGCATATGCTATATCAAGCACAACAGGAACCTCATCTGGTATCTCTGTGTAGTTTCCATCAATACTGCTAGGACAACTAACATAAGCAATTGTATTACCAACTGTCATTACTTTGTTATAGTCTACCCATTCGTAGTCACCTTTGGCTTTTCTAACGTTTCGTTTTTCGTGCTGTTGCCACCAGTTAATACATTCAGTTATACCATTCATTGGATATACATAAAAGTCTTTTAAATCTATTAAAGGTTTAAGCCAAGTCTTGATATTAGTTTCGTATTGGTGCCTTCCGTTGAGCTGCGGTTTTACTTTATCCAGTTCAGCTTGCACCTCCGGAAGTATAAAGGTGTCTATCAATTTAGTGAACGCCATACTAGTATTTAGTCGATAAATACATACATAATTATAGGGAGTCAACTTTGATACTACTAAGCGTAACTGGTGCAACTAGCTTCAACCATTCAACATACGAAATATTCAAAACAAAACGTAATGATACTGTGAACCCTTGGTTGCAATACGAACACTCTTTGTATACTAATTTTAAAGCACACTGGACAAATGGTGTAAACATGTATGACAAGTATGGACAGCATGAGCTTGCCAACAATTGCTCTACAGTTTGTGCAACAACAGATCCATACGTCTTTGATTATCTACTAGATAGGTTCAATAAACTTCCCAAGAACACAATTATATTTGATCATATGTTTAGAGTCATAGATGATGTTGGACACTATCCTGAGCCAACTCCTACACCCAATACATTTGTAACCAGCTATAGTTGTTTTATGAAATTAGTAAGTGTATGGAAATGGATTGATAGTTATAAAAACGAACCGCAGATGTTAGCAGGTGATACTAGTAGACAATTGTTACAAAGAACATTGTGGCAAAGGAATATACAATGGACTTCGTTGGAGGATTTTTATGCCGAATAAAAAATGGAGAGACGAACAGCTTCAAGATAGTAGAATAAAAATTAAAAACGTAGCTGTGTGCATGTATGGGCAATATCGAACAGGTGATGCATGTATAGAATCTATAAAACAATTTTACAAAATGGATGGTATAAATGTAGATTTCTTTTGTAGTTTAAAAGAATATGAAACTACATATACAAGACACAAGTATAACAAAGAAAAATTTGATTATGAGTATGCTAAAGATCAACAACATCTACCAGAAGATGCAGTTAAGTATCAAACAAAACAAATACTTGAACATTACAAACCAAAAAAATTTAAATTATATACAACTGAATATGAAAATGAACTCAGAGATATTAAAAAATCTATACTACAGTCTAAGGTATTAGCAGGGTGGACCGAAGTTATTATGCTAAAGCAAAAATATGAAGCTGAAGCAGATATAACCTATGACTTAGTTGTTATGCAACGTTATGATGTTCTGGTATGGCCAATGCATGCATTTGAAACAATGGTTCACAGTTTAATGGATAATCCAGTAAACAAGCGTCAAACGTTTTGCACTGCTGATAAAAATTTAATATTATATCAGCCTATAGAAATTATTAGAAGATACAACGGAACAATGATGTTTCCTAACGGTCAAGACTTATGGGTAATGGGAGTTGGCAATGCATTAGACGTATGGGTATACGATGCACTAGAACATATACCTAGTAAGCATAGCAGTAATCATTCAATGCATAAAATTTATCGTGGCTATCCTCAAATAGACACACATGAAATGATTGCTGGAATTTCATCTAAGATGAACATACCTAAGAGTATGTTTCCATATATAGCAAGGTATACACCAAACGTATACACTTATCCATTGCAAACACATCCACCAAAAGCACCACTGGTTCCAATAGCACCATTTCCAGTAAGAGCGGAGTATTGGCCAGATGGTGTTATACCACAGTTAGAAAAACTAACCAATGAGGAACTTGAAAAAGAATATGATGCTAATATCTTTCCAGGGTGGAGTGGTGGAATATAAATGAAATTTTATTATTCGGGCAGAAGAAAATGGCAGTGCCCTATTATACAATACATAGCTGACAATGATTGGGACTTTGAGGATTCAAATCAAAGTATAAACTTTTATAGTGCAATGAATCAATTTTGGATAAAGCACTTGAATAATAATTCTGATCAAGTTACCGCTGAACAGAGACAATATGCTGTAGATAATTTTGATAATTTAAAAAACATAGATACATTAATGTATGAAAATAATCATTATAATTCAATACAAGATCATAATGATGCAGTATCATATGTTGATAGAGGCAAAGATAAAACTATAGTAACAGTAAGTGGCGGCAGTTGGTTACTACAACTTGCTAGAAATTCAGTTGAACATCAAGGCAGTTGGATGTTAGATCATTACACCGACTATAATGTTATAAGCATAGTAGATGATGTTAAAAGAAGTTATCGCAATCCAGTATTGTATGATAGTTGTTTGTATGATGGTATCAATGATGAACTTAACAGTCCAGAAAAGATAGCTGACTATATCAAGAAGTTAATTCCAAACACAGAGTATACTGTTATTGCTGATTGCAAGAATGGACACAGTAGTTGTATGCTTGCTTACTATTTAAATGCTACTAGAGTATTAATAACAAGCGGCACTACAACATGCGATCCTAATGTTGTATTAACCAATGGGTATTACGCACCAGTAGGTGGAAAGTATAAAATGTCTAATTTCTTTACAGTTCCATTTGAAGTAGCATTGCGTAACCTGGTATTTTGTAAAGATATACCAGAAGAGCTACAATCAATTAATAGTATAGCAAATACTATGCCAGATACAGAGTTTACATATATGTATCATAACAATGACATGGGTTTTAAATTATATAAAGATCTATTAGATTCAAGTTTGCCTAACCTTAGTAGTTCAGGTGTTGATAGAACTCCATACACGTATGGAGATCATTTTATAAATTTAGAACTAAGAAAGAATGGGTTCTTTGATTTATACTTGAGCTAGTATATAATCAATAAGTCCGTCACCGTCCGGCACAAGTAAATCATCATGTAGCTTAACATCTACTTTGTATTTGGCAACACATTGTTTTGCTATATTGTCTACTATACCGTTTGCAACATAGTGTCCTTTGTATACTGTGTTCAATATGGATAGTATTACATCTGTGTTACCATCAGCAAACACATCACTAAACTTTACATCTAACACATTATTATTAACTGACAGTTGTGATGCTATACGCTTTTGTCTAGCATGCATGCCTTTGTATTCTTCATCAGTGTCACTTGATAGTCTATGCAGTATATCTTCTTTTGTAACACCTGTAAAGTCTTGTCTTTTTATTGCCCATAATACTTTTGTAAACTTAGCTTCTTCAGGAGTAATAGTTAAGTTAATCCAATTAATATCTTTTAGACTTAACACTTCATGTGTTTCAGGAATATTAATTGGATGCCATGTCATTGCAATATGATTAAATGGATTAAGAAATTCATTTGTCACTCTAAACAATTCATTATCAGTTGAAGGCTTATAATCTTCCCACCAAGGATCTCTTATTGCTTGGGCTAACATGCTGGCTAAGAAAGTTCCACTTGCTCCTGGTGTGAATAATATATTTAATAAACCTACTTTAGAGTGTATTGTTTTTATAGAAGGATGTTTCATGCTTTGCCCTGTGCTTTCAATTCGTGCAGTATATCATGTTCTTGTTTGCATAGCTCTAAGAAGTCTGCATACTCTGGAAATGTATCTAAGAAATTAGTATCTCTACGACTGTCATATTGATTTATAAAATCATAAAACCTACTTCTGTTTTGTCTTGTAACTGGATTGGTTGTTATCTGTTCTGCTATATGTTCTTGTGCTTTATCAATAATACCAACTACAGTTCTACGTAATTTGTTTGCTTCCCAATCATCAAATGCTATGTTGCCACCCCAATCAGCATGCGATAAGTTATCATACATAAAGTCAATTGCAGGTAATAAATGATCTTGAATTAGTGGAATTGAGGCAATGTTTGCATCTAAGAAAGAAGGATGCCTTAGATAAGGAATATCTATTAGCACACGAGCTGGCTTTATAGGTCTACCATCCTCTCTAACAGCATTGTTGTTAAGTAAAGGTCGTTGAAGCCCTTTGCTGTGTAACCAATGGTCCCATCCTGCCCAATTATAATTTTGTTTAAGTTTTAATATCCATTGTAACAACTCTTTAAAAGAACTAAGACTTAGTAAGTTAAACGCACTCATACAAGTAACACCTGCGTATAATGTATTTTCTAAAAAGTATTCTATATTCTTTTTCCATAGTTCATAGTCCATACCATGTCGAATATAATCATTTCTATCTCCACCTGCTTCAGCACTAGTAAACAATACAAAATCTTTAACACACTTTCTTTCTTCTAATTGTCTCACCTTATCGGTAAACTCATTCCATAACTTGCCAGGTGGACACCCATTACTGTTTATAGCAAAGTTTAAATTTGGATTTGGGTTCTCTAATAAAAAGTCAATAACTTTCATTGTATCTTTAATTAATAAAGGCTCGCCGCCTGTAATACGAAATGTATGCATGTGTTTGTATGCTTCTGGAAACCATTCCCAAAATGCTTCAATGTATGGATTGTGTTCACGTTGCGGTATGTGTGTTTCATCTTTTCTTATATTATTAAACGTCATATCAGTTAATTGATATGCACCGCCGTTTTTATTTTCTTGTTGCCACTGACTACTATATGCAGGACCACAGTAAGCACATTTAAAATTACATGTATTGCCAAAGCTCACTTCAACATATGTTGGAAATATATCTTCGTCGCCCACTAGTTCTGCAATCTTATCATGATGCTTAAAACTAAATTGATCTAAACTTTTATAAACACGATCGCTTGTCTCTCCGTTGTCTTCCACTCGCCAACAGAAATCACACTCTTTAGGACGTTTGCCGTTAAGCATTGCTTTGCGTTGTTGTTTTTTATAATTGGTATTGTGTAACGCACCAGGATTGTTCTTTATTTCATCCAATGGTATCTTGTGTGGTGATGGATGGTGACAACTATGTGTTGTGCCATTTCCTAAGTGCATAGTAACTTGTGTCCATTTAGCCAAGCAGAATCCAGGACCGGTACTGTTTAGCATGTCCTTCATGTGTTGTTGGTTTCTGCCAACAGGATCAAATCCCTTTGTTCGAGAATTAATTTCCCAATCAAAGTCTTTGGTTAGTTTACTCATCTGATTTTATTACCATTGCTACTGCATAATCTTTTTCATCTGATACACTTAGATTCCAATTGCCTTTTACTTTAGTAACTACAATAGGTTGCTTACCGTTCTTGCCATATGAGAATTGTTTAGCATCTGTTATGCCGCTTGCTTTAATTGATGCTTCCTTTACTGCCCAACACTTTGATATATATTCTGGAGTAAGTTCTTTTTGTTTTTCTACATCTGTTAAAAATTGATCAGTGAATCGTGTTCCATACTTGTTATAGATTTTTTTAATCCTATTAACTGAAACTATATCAACACCTATATTCATTTTATTCTAATGTATCTTCAACCTGGTCTTCTCTAATTTGAGCACCCATACGACTTGGGTTGATGTATACTTCTTTAAAGAATCGAGAGCCTTCTTTGCCTAAGTCAGCAATTTCTAAATCTAATCTCTTACGTAAATCAATACCAAGTCTAATGCTTTCATCTTCTACTGCTTTGTAATTCCATTGTGTGCCTGTGCGTTTGCATAATTGATCTGGACTGTTTTGAAACTTTGGTAATACGTTTTCATTAAAATAATTAGTTAACCATTTAAAGTCTCTAACGTTTTTCCAATCCCAATCTGTTCTAGTAATGTTTGTCATATGACATCCTAGACGTGCGCCATACACTGCCCATATGCCATTCTCACTATCATCGCCAACACTCATCCATGTTAATAAACGTTTGTAGTTTTTATCATGCACTGTCTTTTTCATGTCAGCTGGATCTATTACGTCACCGTCTACTAATCCCATCTTATCTCCTTCACGGAAACCTGCACGCCAGGCTTGTAGTGGACTACCGTTATTCATTACTGTGCAATAGATATTATTCATTTGCACATAGTTAATGTTCCAACAAAAGTCTACTTGTGCAGCTTTGTTATTAGGATCTGCATTTTCATGTGTTCGCATATTCATAACAACATCTTTCGGCCAACACTTGATGCCACCATTGCCGTATACAAGTCCATTAGTAATGTTCTTGCCAGCCCAACTAATAACATCAACATTAGTAATTTTATCCATGTCTACTTCCACGCTGAAGAAAGCTGGATCTACAATATTGTCTGCATCAATAGTAATAAACCTATCAGTCTCTGCCATGTTGGCTGCGGCCTTGTGTGCTGCATCACTTCCTTCTACTCCATGACTACGTTTAGCCCATGGACATTTATCTAATAAGTCTGCGTAGTTCTCATCAGCATTAGGTTCATCATAGCTGATATATACAATATCAAATTCGTTAATGCTTTGCATTTTACTCATTGTTCTTTCTCCGTAATATAATTTACTGCAAGTCGAGTTTCTGCAAAAGCAATTAATGGGTTTGCAGGCCAGTTAGCAGGTAAGTCTAATTTAACTTTATTATAATAAAGTAACTTAGCTACACTTACGTTTAGCGTGGTTACATAATTATCAATGTGACTATCAGAAACATGGAATTGCATATATCTTTTATTATTAAAATAATGCATCATATCTTTATCTAGCTTACTATCAATAATTAAATTATCATTTAATTTATACATATTTATATGAGCATCCAGTGACGAGTTTGATACTTGGTGCTTCTTATTATGATCTTGTATACTATCTGCTGACATGTCAGTAAATTCTATACCATAAGTTTTAAAAACAGGTTTTGTAAAAATACTTATATCGTCCCATGAATTAATATGTTCAATAATATTTTTTGGAACATCAATATAGATTACATACTTGTTAAATAATTCAATTGCATCAACTGGTATTACTCCAATTAAATAATCTGGATTGTTTTTTCTGCATACATATAAATCTAATATGTCAGGGTTTTCATTTTTAATATTATTAATCTGTCCAAGATTAAGAGAACGTCTAATAGTCAACAAGTTAATTTTAATTCTCAAAATATTTTCGTTACGTATAACTTGAACAAACACATCATTCTTTTCAGGATGTGTGCCTTGAGTAAACTGATTTAGTTTGTTACCTTTTATTTCTAATACAAGTGTATCACTTTTAACATCAATATCCCATTGGTTATCAATTGAATCCCAATGCATAGAATACTTTCTCATATTCTTTTCTCCAGATACTAACTCTCTGCATACATTGTTTGTTACAGATACTACCTGTTCGTTATCGTTTACTTGCTTAAATGGTTGTGGACTAATCCCAAGTATACGGCCAGACTCCGGGTTAAATCTTATGTTCCATTGTTGATTACTTTGTGATGTTGTTGTAGTGATGCTGTTGCTCATTGAATATTTCTTGTGTTAAAAACTCTTCTTCATGATAGTATAGAACATCATTGATTGCATAGTTTTGTATTTTTATCTTTCCTGCATTACTTGGCCATACAGTAAGTTTATCAGTCCACTTATTAACTTTGTTTAGTGTGTTGCCTGCACTGTTTCTCATATCAATGTAACTTAATATCTTAGGTATAGTTACTACATCTCCATTAGTATGATCAGCTACTAGTGTGTGCATTATGTCTGCGTCAAAGAAATCTGGTATGTGTTCTGGTTTTAAATATTTGCTACATACATCAGTCCAATATTGAAAATAAATATCTGCCATTTTGAAATGTCTAAGAGCAATTTCATCTTTCTTAAAAAAGAATATACCGCTGTAAATTACATCTAAGTTATAATCTTTTTCTAAATGTTTTTTATATAATGGATATATTTGATCTTTACGCATGTTAGTAATTGAATTAGGAAATGCAATACTGCAATGATCAATTAAATAATCCCATGCACTAGTTAGATCAGTTTTAACCAATGTGCTACAATCTATAGCAATTGTGTTCTCATATGGGCTTGCCCAATACAACTGCCAGTCATTCTGTCTACAATTTGTAGCAACAGTAAATGGTAATTCAGTAATTGCATCAAACCCTTCAAGAAACTTTTGTTGAACTTTACTTTGTTTGCCTACTACTAATGTAACACTTGCATCAGGCATTTTACTTTTGATTGAGAAAGCACAACATTGTGCTTGTCTATATTCAGTTGGGTTGACTGCAATTATTACATAACCATTTTGTGCAATATTATCTGGCATTAAAATGCTCCACAAGTTTTGGTTTTACTCTTAACAAAGCACGTTTGTTCATTACATGTAAATCTAAGTTGCTGTGTTTTATAAGAATGTCCTTCCAGCTTTCAGTTGAACTGTTACCTAAACATATCCAGTCTTGTATATTGTTTGCATCAATAACATTATCTCGTTGCGAAACAAAATACATAGGTTCGTCATCATAGTTATGTATAATATTTGATTGCTCCATGCCACTGAGAATATGCACTGCTATGCTTACACAATAGTCTGTGCGAAATAAATTACCCGGAAAGTTATATAGGAATTGATAAAACTGATAGTTGTCTGCTATATGAGCCCATAAGTCAAAAAACATTTTACTGAAGTCACTGCGATCAAAATACACAACGGTGCTCCACCACATTTTAATTCCTTGATCGTATAACAGTATTTCGTTTTGATGAGGTTTATCGTTTCTAATACTTAATGCATTATTAAACATTGCTACACCATCATATTCAAAACTCTTTAATAGGAAACTATTTTTGACAATGTAATCTGTGTCTAGTAATAACGTTTGTTCAAATGGGCTGTATTCCCATATCTTATGCTTGTTACTGTTACTAAATTGTGCTTTAAATTCTGTATACGGACTGTCGTAGTGTCTACGTATATTTGGTTTAAGTTCGTCGGTGGTTATTTTTATATAGTCAACAAACTTATCAATATCTTCTTGTGATTGTGATTGTTTAAGCCAACCATGTGTGCCTTCATCTGTAATTATACATACAGGAAGTTTTAGATACTCTTTAACATATCTAGCTGCCAGCATGGCTAAGTCTACATAATCTAATTCTTCATTGTTGTAGACAAAGAAACATACACCTTGTTTGTCTTTGTGTTCAGGCATTTACCAATCCATTATTGATTTAATGCTTCTAGACTTTCGTAGCTTATCATATTCTACTGCATATTCTTGTGAGGCACTAACATATGCATCAACAAGTTTCTCAAGTAGATCTTTGTAGTCTTTTACTCTTATTGGATTATCTTTTGAATCAATTATAACACCATCAACAGTTTTATCAAGATCAATCATTGTTTTTACAAACGAAATAGTTTCTTGATTTGCTACAAATACGCCTCCGTTGTAATGCACTAGTTGTAGTTGTGCTACTCTATTTTTAATATTTTGCTTCTGATTATTAAGGGTTAGAGTGTAATTGCTAAACTCTAACGCCTTCTCTAGACGTTCGTCCATAGAAAATTCTCCTAGTTTATATACTATAATACTTTAGATTGGGGTTTTTGTCAAGTATTTATATACTTGTTTTAGCCGTCGCCGTCTGGTAGTCCAGTGTCTGTAGCAGTCCAACCGACTGTGGCTACGATACCAGGAACTTCACGTTCCACAAATTTAAAATTTATTCCTGTTTTAGGAGAGAAACTATCATTGTCAATTGCTTCTTGGGCAGTTGGTGTATCTAATGGTTGTGCATATCCAAATTCTGCAACAATGTTAGTATCAATTGGAGCTTGAGTGCTATCATCATCTCTGTCTTCAATAAGTTGTATTTTTAAATGCACTTTAAAGATTGGTGATAAGTCTTCGCCCTTTAGTAATATTCTAAACCTACGCTGATTATAATCAGAGAAAGCTGGGTTAGGACTGCCGCCACTTGTTGTTCTGTCATCAGCAGCTACATCATACACTGGTTCATAGTTTCCAGAAGTAAAGTTTATACTGTAAAATCCTTTGGTGTTACCACCTAAACTATTAAATGGAGCATCACCTTCTCCATCTCCATCGTTTGTTGCTGATATGGCGCCTATTCGAATAATACCCATATCATCAAAGAATGAACTCCACACTAGAGATGGATCACTTGTTCCGCCACTTGAACTTGACATATCAACTAGTAGCTCTCCGCCACTGTTAAAGAAATGTCTTGCTTCATTATAATTATCAAATTGAAATACGTTCTCGCAATATAAATCATCTGTCCATGTAGATGAACTAGGATTAGTAACACTAAGCACATTTGTTGTAATACTTTTTGATGTAGGAACACATACTAGATGATTAGGACTAAATTTAGTATTGTATAAAGTTACAAGGTCTTTATATACTTGTGCCGCTATAGCCATTGATGGAGCTTTATGTATGACTAGATCACTTACAGTCTCTGACATATGCCACAAGCCTGCGTTTATTTGTGAAATTAAATAGTTAGTATGTTCTGCTGTAATAAGTTCGTCTTGGTTGACTTGTAAACTATTTGAAATATTTACTGGTGCTTGTCCCCATCCTTTGCGTCTATCATCATTTGTGGTATTATGATTTGCATCAAACGAGTATCCTCCATTAACTGAATCATGCCAATATACATTGTATAGCGTAACAAGTTCATTGAACTGTTCGGCAGTAATCGTATTACCCGTTTCGATAGGGATAGTCGGCATATTACTTTACTCCAACTACAATTTCAACTAATCCAATACCTAGCGTATCTTTATTTTCTAATGCACGACCAACAACACGGAACCAATCCATGCCTACTTCTTTTTCATAGTCTGATACTGCTCTAGCTACACCTGGTTCATCACTTGAAATAAGACGTTGTCCTTTATGAACTTCGCCCATAACTTTACAAGGAACTCTTCCTTCTAGTGCAACTGGCACTGTTAGTCCTTCTGCAGCACTATTCATTAAGTATGCTGGGTTAGTAGATACTACACCAAATACTTCTGGACAATACTCAATTGTTGTCTGTGTTACTTCAGCTTCGCCGCCAATTTTAACAACGGTGCCTGCTTCATACTCTGCATCACTTGTGTAAAGTTCTGCAAGGTCGGCGTATTCTGCTTCAGTTGCCGTTCCGTGCATTTTCATATCTTTACCCAGTGTTAATCCTTTATGGATTTTATTATCTGGAAATTTGTTTAGTCCGCCTGCTATGTCTCCATGGTATTGTGTTTCTGATGAATGAATTATAAATTCAGCATCACTTGAGAATATAGCAACTGGCACACTGTTTGCTTTAACTACAAAACAATCATGTTCTGTTGATCCGTTATCTAATATTGTTTCTTGATTGAATGTTGTTCCGCTCCATTTAACTCCATCATAAACTTTAAGTGTATCTACATCTTTATGATACCATAGCTGACCTGCTATTGGATTTGATGGGCCGGTACTTGTGTTGTCGCTTGCAAAATTTTCTAGTAGATCAACAAAGTTTTGAGCAATTGCTTCACCGTATCCAAAATAATCTTTACCAACAAGTTGTAGGCTGGTTTCTGTATTAAGGGTACCGTATTCTACTGTTATATCCGAAGCGCCTAATTTATTAATTGTATATGACATTTTTTATACTCCTGCTCTGATTCTAAGTGAATACAGAATTTCTATTTTACGATTCTTTGATTTTTGTATAGGATGGAAAACCAAATGTGTTAGAAAGTCACCAGTTTCAGTTACTAATGCTAATTCATCAATAACCCATTCGCTTGGTGTTTCAAAATTTTGTGCATTGTCTAGTGTAGGTGCTGTTGTAGGTTCATCGTAATCAAGTATAACCTTTACAGTTATGTCTGAATATGGATTGCTTTCAGCATCTACTAACTCTATACTCTCTACTGCTTTTAGATATGCAGCAGGTGGTGTTGCATTGTCTAACAATGGATTATATAATCCACCATTTACTCCATCTACTTTTGGACTTCTGTAAGTAATGTTACCGTTGGCATCAACTGTTGTGCCTCCGTAACCAAACGCAATTCTATTAATAAAAAACTGATTACCGCTTACAGATTTGTTTGCTAATAGATTTGCAACTGCAAAAGCAAAGTTTTGAAAGTTGATAGCATTATGTTTGTCTAGTAATACTTCACCTGTATCAAAGTCTTTGATTAAACAATGACCGTCTACTGAAATATCTGTTTGTTCGTTATAATTATTTTTCATTGCTGTTCGCCTACTCCTTATATACTATTTATGCCAATTAGAATTCTTGGTTCTATAGTATAGTTCCTTTTCCTATATTGTTCAACATAATAGCTTCTGCTGAAGTTGAACTGTCTAATATTGTAGTGTTATCTTCATTAAATTTCTTATCTGCTGAAGAATTTACATAATGCAATGCATTATTAGTAACATCAGTAATAGTTGTTCCTGATGCATGTGCATTTGCAAATGTTAAGTTTAGTCCTCGTTTTTTAATATAAATTACACCGCCAACGTTTTGAACTTGTATTATTTCATTGTTAACTAATACTAATTCTGCTGTTGTAAATTTACTTGCATCTGCTACTGTTAGTGTTGTATCTCCTACAGTTAACGGTGCAGACAGTGTAGATGTTTTTGCATCTTCCATTCCATATACATGCTGGTATTTGTTTATATCAAGCATATATGCAAATGTTCTTGTTTCATTTGTATCAGTTGAACCTGATCTATTTGTTTGCACTTTAATTATTGCTGTTTCTTGCGGCCTAATATCTGCTTCAGTTGATCTGTATGTTGTGTTTGAATACAGTTCAGGTTGTCTTCCATTACCACCTGATACAATTGCATAGCCATCAACACCATCGTCATCATCATATGCAGTATTACCAACGCCACCTGATACTATTACTTGAGCTTCATCTTCGACTGCAACATCTACAGTTACTATACCAGTTGGTGCTGTTACAAAGTTAATAACTTGATCTATCAAGAAGTAATCAACTGCTGAAGTTAATACTGTTGATCCATCTTTAACTTCAACATGATCCCAATCTAACATGTTTGCATCTGCTTTATCTATTGTATAAACTGTAGTTCCGTTGTTAGCCAACGTAATAGTTTTTTCTAATTCGTTGTTAGCATTAAGCACAAGCTCATTAAAGTTTGTGCCTTTTTCTTCATGCTTAATTGTAATACTTTTAAAATTATCTTCGTCTAGTTCAAAATACACTTCTTCTTGTTTGTTGAATGTTCTAGCAGAGTCACTTACCTTAACATGGAAAGGTTTAACCTCATTTACATATCCTTCAATTGAGGACATAATATCTTTTTTGTATTTCTTTTTCTCTACTAAATCACTTTTAACTTCTAATCGTATATAAGAAGTTTTCATTGCCCACTCAACTTGTTTTGTTCTAGACAATGCATAATCAATCATTCCAAAGAAGAATTTATTAAACTTAACAGTATGTTCATTTAAGAACAGTGTATCTCTTAACATTGTTACAAGAGCTTTCCACCAATCTGCTATAGCTGTATTATCCCAATTTAAACTATCCCATGGTTCCATATCCCATGTGTAAGTTTTAGCTAATCTTTCTTTGTTCCATTTTATTGTTGCGTTATTCTTTTTAGTTAGGATCCATTCTTTATATCTATATAGATAAAATTCAGTTCTGTCAATATCATCATCGTTGATTATTTGAATCCTTGCTGTTTGGTATTCATTTGTATCTAATGTGTTTAATTCGTCTATATTCTCTACAACTGTTGCAAATGTGTTAGCATAGTTATGCAATGGAGAAACAAAGTCTGTCCAATCCCAACTATCATCTGGAATAGTTGAATTTGCAACTGCTGTTAAGAATTTAGTTTTAAAGTCATTGTATACGTTTACTGATACAAGTTGTCTATTAATAATATCAAGTGCATTTAATCTTGCTGCAACTATATCATCATACCATGCTTGTCTGTTGGCTCTATCATCACCGTATCTTGCATACGGGTGATTTGTATAATCTGGGAGACGTAAAGTATTCTCATCAATTTGTGATAAGTTATTTTTTAATCCAGTATACCAATAGTCAGGTATTACATCTGTGTCTTTACCTACTAATATCCATTGTGCGTGATTGTGATCAACTTGTTTGTTTAATTGTAACACAACTTTTTTATTTACAAAGTCCCATATGTCTGAAACAATAATTGCATCATTGTCAGCTACTGAGAACCAATAGATTCCATTTGCACTTGGATCTGTAATAATATTTTCTACTTCGCTTGTAATAATATTTTTGCTTGAGTGACCAATTGTTTCTTTGTTACGCACCCAGAAATAATAAACACTATCATATTTGGTAGTGCTTGGATTCCATTCGCTACGTAGTGTGTAGTAGTATTCGTTTTGATTTTTAACTGCATCAAACTCAGCGTATGCTGTTCCTGATGCTACGTTTCCATACATTACTTTGTTGCTTTCAACAGCTTTGTTATAATCATCTGGTGCGACAGAACTTTTTGTCCATTCCCAAATTACAACTTCACTGCCTACAAATTGCTTTGCCCAGTTACTTGCTTTATCTTTTATATCTCCTTGGTCGTAATCATAGTAACGAACTTTACTAGTATCCCACCATCTCTTACCTACTTCTGATTCTGCCCATGCGTTATCTTCGTCTGCTTCATATGTTTCTTCTGTAGATGTATTATATATTGCTACATCATGAACACTCTTAATATCAATTTCTGCATCAGCTACACCAGGAATAATTCCACGTAGCGGGTCATACAATTCTAAATCAAGTATAGGTGTATTGCTATCATAATCATAAACTGTTATGTTGTCTAAGTCTTTATTTACAATTCTAGAACTTTGGTGTCTAACTACTGCCATAGAATCTGTTACTACTGAAGCATTACTAACTGCTTCATTATATAGATATCCATTTAGATATCCTGCACCAGTAAGAGTTGATCCACCTGCTACTGGATATACCGATTCAAATACATTTATTGATGTTTTTTGATTAGTATCCTCGTCTGTAAAGACTAATGTGTTTGGTGGAATGTTCCAATGTATACTTTTTAATGCTGCATCTCTATGTTCTATTGTAGAAAATCTTGTTGATCGTAATGTCATTACTGAACTAGATGATCCACATTTGTCAATATATTGATCAATATAAAATTCTGTTGACGATCCAATTTTTGTTACTTTATGAATACCATCAATGTTAGGTGTAGTAGTTGTGTTTAACAACATTACATAATCACCTACAGCTAATCCATGATTTGCGTTTACAGTTACTTGTGCATCATTTCCATCGGCAGTCATCGATCCTGCACATATTCCACATGGTTCATCTTTTGTAAGTGGATCAGTTGGGTTATTTTGTAAATCTGCTGTATATAATCCTCTGCTCTGAACTTGGAATACATTCCATCCATAATGTTTTGTGTCTACAGCAATACTATTATTACCTACAATACCATCAATTTCATAATCTGAATCGTTTGCTACCCATACATTAAACAATGCTGGATCTGTATGACTTATGTTTGTCCATTCAGATGGAACAAATGTATTTAATTGTGAACTGTCTGATACTAAACTTATTACTCCATAACTACTAATACCTGCGTTATTTAAGAATACATCGCCAGGATTTGCTAATGTAAGTATTGGATTAGTTGATGCTATAGTTAAAGCATTACCTGTGCCTAATACTGATACTCCAGTTACAGCGTTACCCGATCCTCCTGCTGCTACAGGATCTGCTAGTCCAGTTGTAATTAAAGATACCGCAGTAGTTAAGTCAACAGGTTCAGTAACAGGTGATGTTGTAACCGCAGTGCTAAGTGGCAATCCTACTGTTGCTCGCTGTGTTCCTTCTACTGTTAGTGTTGTTCTTCTCTGAGCCGGTGTTAAGTTTGCACCACTTACTAATTTAAGATACCCACTGTCGTTTGTTGCAGTGATGTGTCCAAGGTTTGATGTATTAGTAATTAATGTAACTATGTCATCTAAAGTTAAATCTTGTTCTTGTTGTTCTTCGATTAATCCTACTAAACTTGCTGTTGGATTTGTAACAAAGCCTAATATTTCATTAGTGCCATTGATACTACTTCCAAGTATTAATTTACTATCATTGCTACTCTGATCTGTGCTTGTAGCCCAGTATCGTATACGTAATCTACTTCCAATCAAATCGGCCTGTATAGCATCATTGGCAACATATGGTGTGCCAGTTGGTTCAGTTATGCTGATTCCATTTGCTACCATTGTGTCATTGATCTTTGTTACAATTTCTGCAGTTGTCATACTTAACGGAGTATGTTCAATAGTTACAACAATTGATGCTCCGTCTGCCGGTTCATTTCCAGAAGTGAATGTTAATGTTTGTCCACTGATTGAATAATGTGTTGGATCAGTTTGTGTAGTTCCACCAACTGTAACTGATTGAACTGTATATGCAGTGCCAACAATTCCTTGTGCAATTGTAAATGTATCTTTGAGATCTACAACTGTAACGTGTGTCATTGTAACTACAATAGCTTCGCTACCTGCAAATGTTGGATTAGTAAATGTAATGTCTTGTCCACTTATTGTCCAGTCTGTTGTTTCTGCATAAGCAGTTCCATCAACTGTTATACCACTAACACTATATGTTGATCCACTTAGTGTTGTATTAGGAATAGTATATGTTTGCTGTGCTGCTACACCTGTGATATTTTCTGTTGCATCACTTGGCGTAATTCCTAAGTTATCACCTATAAAGTTTTCTATTACGTCTGGTGGTGTTGTGTCAAAGTCAACAGTTATTCCATTAATAACTAATTGCTTATCTGTAACAAATCCATTATTTGAATTAAATGCTGGTCCTGGAACAATTCCTGTCTTTGATGCTGGAACACCAGTTAGAACATTGACACCTGCTAGTTTGCTAAGTGTTACTGATTGTCCATCAATTATTAGTGTATTAGTTGATGATGTTGCACCAGTAATAACAGGATTCAAAACTGTTCCTGTAACTGGTATTGGTTGTTTCTCCTGGACTTCCTTAGATATAGGAAACACTGCACCATCAATACTTACTATTGTTCCTGATGGCCATGTTGGATTTGTATTATTACCAGTTATGCTTATATTCTCACTTACAGTAGATACTGTTGTGCTATCTGGTATACACTGATATAATCCACCTTGGTATCTTACTATATTACTTTTTTTATAACTTTTATTATTTGCCCAAGTTTCTATGATTGCATAATCTTCTAATTTGTTATATACATTTCCAATTTCACTTAATAAGTTTGTTTTATATTTTGCTTCAGTGTCTAATAAAGCACCTGCTGTTAAGTTACTTATGTCAACTTCTGTTATAGGTTGAGTAGAAAACGAAGTGCCTGTTGTAGCTGTGCCTGTTCCTGTAATGTTTTCATTAGTCTTAACCGCAGTAAATGTATCACCAGATACATATGTAACTCCTGAAGTTCCTGCAAGAAAATTCCAATCGTTTTGAGATGTTGTTCCCAATGATTTTATTTGATAAGTTTTGCCAACAGCAAGCGATACTGCGTTAACTGTTTTTACTGGATTAACAAATCTACTATCACCTTGCGGATAAACTAATACATCATTGTATACAGTTTCACTTCCTGTAAAGTTATTAAACTTAATAGCTTGTGGTGATGTTTCAAATGTGTTATTGTCTAATGTAAATTCTATTGCGTCTAATCTGTCTGTGTTACCAAAGTAACTTCTAGACAACATATATTGTTCATGAACTTTAATGTCTAGCTTATCAGTTATAAATTTACGTTCAATTTTATCAAATGCACTTGATGTTCCTCTTTGTTTGATCAACCCTTGAAAATAATTACGTTTAGTAATTGAATCAAACTCATTCTCACTAATAGTAAGTTCGTTGTTTGAATTACCAATAGTTATATCTTCTAGTTTTCTAATTGTAGGATTAAAGTCAATGCCATCTGTTTTATAGTAGTCGTCAACTGATTGCACACTGCTATCAAAGTTTTCAACAACCTTATCATCAAAAACTAAGTAACCTGGTGCACGTTTATTACCGTCCCACTTATCAGTTATTAATCCTCTGAATGCTATTTTGTATTGATTTATATTTTTAATATCATCATGCACAACAACACCAAACGTTGTTTTATCATTTAGTAATGCAATGTGTTCGTATTCCACAACAACAAATCCTGCTGAACCAATTATTGTTTTATCTTTTGTTTCTAATGATAATACATCTTCTGTTCTGCTTACTAATAAATTATCTGATTCAACTGTAATACCTTTTGTATCAGTGATAGTATTTTCTTTAAACACACCTGTGTTTAATTCTACTACGCTACCATGTATTGGCTTAAATTTAAAATTAGATCCTAGGTCAAATGTTTTAGTAGTTGATGGATTAGTTAATGCCCATTTAACAAACTCTACAGCTACACTGTCTCCGCTGTATGGGAATTCAAATCCAATTGATTCTAAATAAGCGTAGTATCCTCTTATAAATGAATAAGTGTCTTGTATCTTATTAAGTATTGCATTATACTCTAATATGCTATGTGTTGGTGCAAACTTTTTATATTTCTTAATTTCTACTGATTCAACTTCCACATTTGTATACGAAGTTGAGTTAGTGTTATCTGGTGCAAAGAAATTAAATTCTTGTTTACCATATCCATTGCCACTAATCTTCCAACCTGGAGCCAAATACTCAACAGTAATTTCACTAGCAATTGCAATATTAATTGGTGTGCTTTTATACATTGATAGTTCAAAGTCACTTTCGCCTAGTGTATGTTTTGTTTCATCGTATGTTTGTGTCTTAAATTCTAAAAGATGTTTACTACTAAATCCACGTAATTGTGTTCCTAGTCTTGTATCAACTTTAGTATGTAAGTTGTCTATGTTGTAATCTAAATTGTTACGCAATGTATGATTGTATAAAGATTGTGCTATACCGCTTGCTACATATTCTACTTCTTTTGTTTTAAATTTAAATGTTGATGTTGCAACCTGTGAGTTGTCAAACCCAGTATATATTGCTGGAAGTGTTGTTAAGTTTCTTCCTCTGTGTGATACACTTGCACCAATAACATGTCGTCTAGTTTCATTGGGTGTGTATACTCCTGGTCTAGTATCAAAAGATAATGTTATGTCTGCTTCTGTTGATCCATCTGGTCCAACTAGTTTAACAAATGTGTTTGTATCAAATAACGCAATAGCTGTAACTTCAACATCAACAATTGATCTTCCATAAACTTTGCCTGGTGTTGGTATAGATGAAGTTGTATAAATTTCTAAATCGTCTTTGCCTAAGTAATCTATTTCTTTGGTATTAACTTTTACAGATGGTGAATAAAATATGCTAGATGCTTTTGTTGGATTTAATTTAACAATAGCATCTATTGTAGATGCTTGTCCTGATCCACTTGCTCTCCACTCAGCTTCTAGTCCAGCATGATCACCAAATTCAAAACGTTTTGCTTTATCAATGTCTTGTGGAGTTCCTAACACAGTCGTAATTGTTTCTAATACACCTGCTGATGTAACTGGGCATTTATTATCCCAATCCCACAAATGGTTTGCCCATTCTATATCTTGTCTACCAGGTGCTACTAGTCCACGTTTTAGTGCTTTAATAAGTGCCGCACGTTTTGTAGCATTTGTCCAACTGTATGTGCTGTCCCACCATGTAGGTTTAAATGCATAACCAAGCATGTGCCATGGCGTTTTGTCTGGAGTGCTTGTTCCAAATAATATTTTGTATGCACCTTTCCATTGTCCTGGAATATCTGCACCTAATGCCGAACCCATTGAACTAAAGTTCCATGTATCTACATCTGCAAGCGAGTATACAACTTCTGTATCTTCTCGTTTGTTCTTTGCTTTCCATTGTGCAAATGATTTACTGAGTAAATCATTAATTGTTTCTAGTGTATACCATGTTTCACGTGTTGCACTTGGAGTGAACTTTGAAACCATACCATATTGTAAACTTTCAACAGACTCGTCATCTGTATTAATTGTATCACTTATAACTAATCCTGTGTAAATTCTTTTTTCTAATTCAAACTGACATGCGTTAACAACATCAAAGTTTGCATCTGTCATGTTAAATAATTCTGCTGTTGATTTTAATTCCCACTGTGTTCCGTCATGCCCAGTTAGTATATTGTTTGTAGTGTCTACTTCTGGTGACCACCCTGGTGCAAGTTTAAGTTTTGTTAAACTAGGAGGAACATAACATATATCATCCATGTGTCTTTTATACACTGTAATTTTTGGATAACCTTTGTTTGGCATAGCTATTGGTTGATATATAAATTCAATTAAGTTTCCTGATTGTATATAGTCTATATCTTTTATTGCTAGTCTTGTTGTTAGTGTTCCACTTACATTATCTGAGATGTAAACATAAACGTGGTCTTGAATATTGTCATCACTGTGAATACTATCTTTTAAAAATATTCTAGGTAATACTGTATCTCCATCTGCATGAATAAATTCTTCCACTCGAACAGGAGTTTTATATACCATGTTAGATGTTCTAAATAAGTCTCCACCTGATCTAGTAATAGTAATTGATTCAATTGCATCATCAACTAATTCTCTAACAGTTAGATAATTTTTTCTTTCATTTAATCTGGCTACTTGAGCTCTAAATCTATTTCTAAAGTTATCCCAATCTTCACCTGATGTTCTTAATGCATCTGTAACGTTTACTGTATCATTGGAATATAAAGCATCGTGAACAATACTCAAATCGTTGTGAATAAATATTTCACCACCAAAGTAATGTTGTTTGTTTAGTGCCTCATAGTTATTTGTTCCAAGGATGTCGCCTTCAAACCCAGGAGTAGAAGATATTATACTTTGCCAATGAGCCATTGTTTCGCTCATTGTAAATGTTTCTATTACTTCGTTATTTGCATTATGCTTTAATGTATTTGGCAAAGATGAGTTAGTAGTTATATTTGTATTGTTATTGCTGAAGTATTTTAAATCAACAATATCATCTTTTTGTAATCCGACGGATGCAGGAATAACAATTGTGTCTGCATTGATTGTATAATTGTTAGGACTTAATTGCTTACCATTAACTTCCACTGTATGCTGAATGCTATCATAGTTGTCAAGTGGTATGATTGTATAGTCATTTGTTAATGTTGCATCTACTGGGTCAATAATAATTTTGCTACTGTATGTAGTAAGTGCTAAGGTAATATCATTTCCACTTCTTGTTACAGTTACACCTGCTTGTGGAGTTGTTTCAATATCAACACCAGCCACAGTTTTAAATTTAACATCACCAGTTTCTAATAAGTTGTTAAACACAACAGGTATATTTTTACCTACGTATATGTTTGTATGATCTACATTTGTTTTGTCTAAGTAAACACCATTTTGTAATTCTGTTACTACGCATCTTTTATCTTGTTGATGTAATACAACACGTCTATCTGTTCTCCATGAACTATGCCCTACGTTAATTGTAAAGTCTGCATTACTAGTTACTACATCATGTGTTACTAATGTTTCTGCCCCGCCAATTTCTTCGCTTTGCTTGTATAGATTAGTTAATTTATTGTTTACTTTAAATAATTTTTGTCCTAGTATCTGTCTATGATAGTTTGTATCTTTATTAAACTGTGACGTAATACTTTGGAAATGCGGCTCAGTAAATAAATAATTTTCAAACTGATACTCGCCAATTCCATTAATATCTTTATATGACAGTCCAATACCTAATTCAGGATCAACTGTGCTTGTGCCTATTTTGTAGTTAAATATTCTACTACCTGTAAACTTTGCACCTTCTAAACTTTCTAATCTTTGTCCACTGGTTGTATATAATTTAAACAACGGCATTTGGTTAACCTTAACACGTTGTTGCCCTGTGCTCCATACTGTGCCATTAAACCAAACATCACTGTTGTTCCATTTTTTATCTTCACTGTCTGGTAATGATTCTCTAACGTATGCACAATAATTTGGTTGTAATGTAATATCAGCAGTTAGCTCATTATACTCAATGCCATTATAAGTAATTATATTTGAACTAACCTGCCAGGTTTTACTTGCAAATGTGCCTTCAGAGAATGCAATACGCTGTTCTTCTTTAAGTTCAATGTCTGTTAAATTAAAGCCATATTTTCCACCCGGCAATGATGTTGGTATGTAACTTCCAGTTGGCTTAACCATTGTGTTTATTACGCCAGCCCATTGACTATCACCTAAATTTGTATCAATGTCTGCCCAGTTGTAGAGATTAAGTTTGCCATCAAATTCCATGATTGGTCTTTTAGCAATATATTTTGTATCAGTTAATTGTTTTAAATTAATGCCGCCATATATTAACTCGTTAATTTTTATTAGTGTTTCTACTGCTGTCCATTTATTATTTCTGCTCCATGCAGTTCTATACGGACTATCAGTTTCCATAACTTGATAATCTTTTTCAGCAAACACCACAGTTGATTTGTCCCAATTTAAAATATCAAATCCAGATAATCTATCTTTGTATTTTGCTAATACTGATTCACTTGTGCCAGGAACAATAAACTGTTCTATCTTTTGATTTGATCCAAGAATTCTTGCATCAACTAATTTTGTTATAGTAATATCACCGGTAACACTATCACGCTGTGTATAAAATATTTTGTGGTAATCTGTAGCATCCATTGGTGTGCTATCTTGCTGAGTCCATTCGTCAGCAAACATAATTAGTTCGTCAGTCATCCAAGCTGATTTGTTTGATTCTTCAGATGGAAATATAAAACCATCAAATACAGGTAACCTAGTGTCGTCTGTAGCGTTATAGCGAGCAAGCATACTAGCTACACCAATTTGCCCATCAACTGAATATATCTTACTTTCTTTGTTGGGCTGAACTGTAAATACTTTACTCTTGTCCCAAATACCACCAACTGTTACTGTAGTTTTTGTTGTGTCTGGGTAGCGTGTGCTATTGTCAACCCAACTGTATACTTCTATTAATTTAATATTTCTACCAGTGCCGGATACAAGATATGTTCTCTTGTGTGCATCTGAATGCCAACCATCACCAACAAACTTAATAAGCATTTGGTCTTCCATAACAAATGTATTATTGTTATCCACAATTGCATATGCTAATTGACCAGCTGACAAGTCAACTGGATTAACTACAGTTGTAAAGCCTGCGTTGTTTCCATTGTTACTGTAAATTGAACCTGTGTCTCCGCTTGGTTGCCATGTCTTAACAACATTATCCCATTGATAAGTTTTTGTGTTTACTCCATCATTGAGTGCAAAATAATCACCATGTGAAGGACTTGCTGGATAGCTTGAGCCTGATGTTACTGATCCTACTGTTGCTGCGTCAAGAGTTCTAATACTTTCGTATATGGGCATCTGATCCACCCATGCATAGTTTGTATAATTTACAAACTTGTCTACGTTAATTGGAGGTCTATAACTATATGATTTTGTTGCATATGCTGTATTATAATTATATTCAGAAAAGTTTATGTTAATTGCATTTGCAATGTCACTCATTGTAATTGAATTAGTTACTTTTTTATCTTTGTCTGTAACTACAATTGCTGGACTTATATCTGTATTGTCTAAATAAATATCTTCTTTGAATCTGTTCTTGCCTGACTTATCGCCTATGAAACCTTCTACATTCTTCAGGTTACCTTTTGAGATCATTTGATCTAATGTGCTGTCTAGCCATTTTTTATTTACATCAGTATTAAAAACTGATGGCAATAAATTAGATGCTTTTGTATTTGGAGTTTTGTAACTTCCTGCTTTTTTCTTAGCCATTAAACCTTATCCTAATTTGTTTTAGTAACAACATTACTAACAATATCTATATCGTCAACACTTACATCTGGTATAAACATTTCATCAATGTTTGGAGTAATTTCAAATAATTCGCCAAACACACTTGAAGCACCATGTGGTATAATAGTAAAACTACTTATTGACATTGATAATTCTTTATGCACATATGCTGCAAGTTCTGTAAAGTAAAAAGTTTCACCAAAGTCCCAATTTGTTACAGCAAAAAATTCATTGATTGCTTTAACTACGTTAACTCTAATTTCACTGTCAACTACATTACTACCTTTTACTTTAACAACATTAAATGTTGCACGTAATGATGAATGTGCAGTTGGTCCAAATATTGTTTTATATTTTGCTGGTTTATACAATATGGTATCACTTGTAACTTTTTGTTTCTCAACATTTGCAAAATTATTAGCTAACGCATTACTTGTTGGTGGAAGTGGTTCTTCACCTGTATTTGTTAACAACCAATTTCTATATTTTGTATCATATGCTTTATCCAACACATAAACATCTATAATGTTTGTGTAACTAGGATCAACTATTTCTTTATCAGCTGCAACATGGCGCCATTCAAAATCTAAATTAGCTCGACCAGTTTTTGCTACGTCATCTATAATAACTGATTCTAGTCCGCCGCCTGGTTTAGTGACTAGTTCGCTAAACACTAATGGATTATCTGGTCTTCCATCAGCATTGTCATCTACTAATGATAAAAATACATGAGATGCATCAATAACTCCATTTGAGTCTTGTTCGATTCCACTAACATGCATTTTACCGCCAGTTTTTACAACTGTGTCATCATCTTCAGTTCCGCCTCTAACAACAGTATCAAATGACATGTCTATAGTATCTTTTGCTTTTTTCTTTGTAAGTGAATCTAGTCCACTGTTTAAACTAACATTTGTAAATGCAACACTACTGCTTTCAAAAACATATTGTGTTGTTCTAGTGTATATGTTATATCTTCCACTATCAAAACTAAAGTAGATTAACCATGTATCCTTATTATATGAACTAGCAGGTGTAGTATAAGATCCTGGATCGCTGTCTAGTTCCCAACTTTGATTTTGATAATCATATGCAAGAGCAAATGTTCTTTTTGCTTCTAGATATGTTGTAATAATATTTGATTCTTTTGTTTTAAATAAACGTGGGAATGCTGGAACAATAACATCAATTGTGCTTCCACTTTCAACATATGTATCTAGTGTAATTGCTCCTAATCCATTTGATCTTTTTCCGCTTGGTTGACCAAGCTGAACACCAGTTCTATCTATACCAAGGCCATAAGCAAATATATTCAATACCTTTGCCCAAACATATGTGCCATCAGTTTTAGTAAACTTAATTAATGCACCTGTTCTAAATTGATTTAAATAATTTGATGCAGTTTTGCCTACTCGTTGAATAGCTGAGCTACTTAGAATATAGCCTGTGTTTGCATTATATAAATTTGTGCCTGGCGCATTCCATTCATATGTTCCTGCTGGAAATGAAGATTTTAAATCATTAAATGCGGTTGTGTATTTTGTATAGTAAAGATTAATTAAATCAAAATCTGATAGTTGTGGCTTTACATATTTTTCAAATATGTAATCTTTGTTTTGTCCAACAATTGTGGTTTTACTTTTAACATTATCAGTTTCATATAAACGTCCGTCTGTTCCATTTATTAATAAGTTACTGTATTCACCTGTTGGATCTGTAAAGTCAACATATCTACTGTGTCCACTAAATGTTCTATTAATACTTTTTACTTTTACTACACTTGATGTTTGGTAACCAAATAATGTATTGTAGTCGTTTGCTGTAACTAATCTATTTTGACTTGCATATGCCAGTGGAGCATTTTGTTTAATGCTATCTAAACTTTCGTTAGCACTTGCAGATGTTATGCTGGTTTTTAATTGTAATGTGAATATTGCTGAATAGTTATTTCCATCAATTCCTTGATATGCAATTGTAACTTTTTTATTTGATAAGTCATCTGGTCTAACTACATATGATTCATTTTTACTTACACGATACCATACACGTATAATACCTTGTGGTAAATTTCCAAATGTCTTATCTGCAAACTGAACTGATATTTGATTATTCTTTCTTGTCTTGACTGAAAATACATCTCTGTCTGCTGAATTAACGCTGTTGTATGTTGCATCTTCGGATGTTGAAATATGCTTTACATTTTTCCACTCTTTAACTACTGCTCCATTTGTATTAATGGTTTGCACCCATACGTCACTAAAGTTAATATTGTCTACATTAATATCAATGGTTTGATTATCAATTGGTGTGTCTATTTTTGTATCTTGGAATTGTAAGTTTCCTTCTTTTACTCCTAAGAAGAATCCAGTATCTTTATTTGATAAACCCAGTCCACTATTTTTATAATATATTCCAAATGCACCTGTTGGATTTGGTGATTTCTCATGAACAATATTATCTGTATAATCTATGCTTACAATATTATATGTAGATGATTGACCGTTAGCAATACCAGGCACATCAAACTTAATTTGATTTGCTGTATTGTTTAAATCATAAAACTGTTGTGTTATATTTCCTACCGAAGTTTGTTTCTTTGGACTACCATATTGATTACCAAACTGTAAAACTCCATTCATTACTGCAATAAAATCATCTAAGTTGTTTATGTTGCTAGTAGATTCAAATTTAATATCTTGTCCACCCAAACTTGTTCCTGCACTACCAATTACAGGTTCGTTTGTTTTTACACTGACTACTTTCATTTCACCAAACGCTGACACATTACGTCTTGGAGTATAGCCTAAAAATTCTGCTAGTTTATAAACACTTTCTTGTCTTTCTGCTGTGCTTAAGAAGTTATTACGTGAGTTTAAGTCAACTCTAAACGCTAAGTTATGTCCCATTTGTGCAACTACGTCAAGTAGTGCTATGAACTCTGAACTTTCAATCCAGTCATTATAATTTTCTGGATATGTGCTTCTTACATAGTCGACCATTGCAGTTCGTATTGTATCGTAATCAAATGCTTGTAAGTTAGCATTGATAAAAGATTCATATACTGCTACATAATCTTCAGCTGCAAAAAGTTTTGATTGTCTAATATTTTGTGCCATAATTAAAACTCTGCCTGTTCTGTGGATTCGCTGTCAAATTTAATCTGCAAGTCTGTTGCAGTTGTAGTTGGTAGATACATTAATTTAACTGTTACTGTAACTGAATGAGCGTCTTGGTCAACAATAATATCATTGCTGGCTAGCTTAAAGCGTGGATCATACGATACAATTTCATAAACTTCGTCATTAATTGCTTCTGTCGTATTATCATCCAGTGGTTGAAAAATATAATTAAGTAGATTACTACCAAAGTTTGGATTAGTCCACTTTTCACCTTTACGGATTTTAAAATGATTCATCAGATCTTGTTTTGCAAGTTCTAGACCTTGTAATCTTAAACTTCCATTTTGTTGATCTACTGTGGTATAACCTACTATATTACTCATACTAGTATTTATCGAATTCGTTATCTACTAAGTTAATTCAGTTTGGAAGATAAAATTCGTTGCCTTGATTCGGCCATGTTAGGTAGGAACCTTTTGGTTTCAGCATAATAAACATATTCTGCTTGAGTTCTACTTCTGTCATCCAACAATCTTGTTGGATATTTGTTTGCTATTTCTTGTATACCTTGTCGTTTAATTAGAGATCTATCTTTTGCCACTCCATAATCAGCAAGCATAATAACTTTTGCTTCTAATTGTCGTTGGACACGATTAATACCACTGTTGGTCATAGCAGTTGCTACATATTGCCATTCTCTATCTTTTACATAATCATATAATTGAAATGTTCGTTGTTCTGATCCTACTCTAGTCCAATCACCTGTTAAGTAATATAAACTTACTAATCCATCATATTGACTTTGACTTAATGACTCTAATATAAATACTTCTTTGAATCTACGCTCTGCATCTTTGAAAACTTTAATCCATTTATTAAACGCATCTTCTTCAGTAAGTCCGTCTCCGTCTACCCCGTCAACCAGATTATAACCAATTTTTATAACATTGTCAACATCTTTGTATGCATAGCCCTTCCACCCAATATTTCTTAATATTAAGTTAATCATTGCTGGACTAGTTTCTAAGTTTCTAATAGGCACAAGTGTCCTTGCTAATGTGTTATCAGCAATTGGAAATAAATCAAAAGGTAATAAATCTTCCTTTGTTATTGTATTAGGTAAAGTATATGTTGCCATTATCCTGAATTTCCTTTACCTGTTACTATTTTTTCTCGCACTGCAACACCTTTCCATGGGTGATGCTCAGGAACTCTGCTGTTGATACTTGATGTTACACTTGTGTTAGTTGTTTGTGCCTGCACTGCTGCCTTTTCTGCTGATGTAGGCGCAGGACCATTTATATCAACACGACCTGCTTGTAAATAATAATTGTTAGTTGCTGTTAAGTTAATTTCGCGATCAGCATTACTATTAATATTGATAGCACTATAGATGTCAATTGAACCAACACTGCTTTCCAGTTTGAGCCCTTCTGCTCCACTACTCTTAATATTAACTCCTTGTTCTGCTTGCATATTAATAGATCCCTTTGCATGAACATTGTAATCTCCATCCGTTGCTATGCTAACACCGCCTTTACTATAAACGTCAACACGACCGTCTGCATCCATTTCTATCCATGCATTACCTTTATTATTACTAATGAATATAAATCCACTGGTATCGTCCATTAAAATCTGATTACCACCACTAGTTCTAATTCTAATATTATCATTTTCTTCGTGGTCGTCCATACTGATAGTATGACCCATTTTAGATGTCCACCCAACTACCTTGCTAGGGCTTTCTCTTCTTGCACTACTTTGACTGTGTCCTCTAACATAGTCTACTGCAAGACCAGATTCAAGTAATTGAAAGAGTTGTTTTTGTTTAGCCGCTTTTGTTACTGAATCATTTATATCTTTTGAATTCTTTTCAGTGGTCTGTGATAATATAACATTGCCGTCGCGGTCATATGCTTCATTACTTGCGTTACCGCCCATGGTTGCATTTCTATCCTTGGGTGGCAAGTAACCTAAGTAAAAGCCTTGTTCCATTGATCCGGTAAAACCAACTATAACATTTGATCCAATTGCGGGTGGCTGTGGCCACATACCGTATGTAGTTGATGATCCAGGTTCTAAAATAAAGTTACCAGCATCTTTTTTAATTTCAGTGTTACCACCAAATGGCGTTGTTAATAATATAATACGCTCTGAGTCTGCACCAAATTCTGGAATCTTAACAGTTATTCTTCCATTGTGTTGTGCATCCTTATCATTTATTACTTCACCAATGTATATTCCATTGATGGTATTAATATTGTATCCTTGCGATGCCTTAGCACGTTTGGCAACTTCTACACCATATGTATGATAACCTGCACCTGCTGATTTTGTTGTTTTCATTAATCCACCCTCAGATTTAATAATGTATTAAGTAGCAAAAATGTGCTACTGTTTTGATCTCTATATGTAGAGATTGTTTGTGTAAATGATCCTTGTTGAAATTTACTTATAACTTCATTAATTTTATATATTCCAGTTGTTAGCATATCAATTGGGCCTTTTTGCTGATTTATTAATAAGTCTTCTGGATTTGGCTGAAAGTTTATAAATGCCATATATACCGAAGACTCGTTAATATCAAATATGCTTGTCCCATTCTGTCCTAGAAATATTGGATCACCTCTTGCTTCTATTCTTAAGTCTTGTGTATCTTTTATTCGTGCTGCATAATTAATCAACGCCAAGTTTGCAGTTGTGTCTATGTCTGTTGTTTCATTTACTTGTTGTCCTTGTGCTCCTAATGGTTGCACACCAAATACCGGACTTTGATTAATATTATATTTTTGTAGTGGCACGTCACTTAAAAATTTTACTGATGATATTCCTAAATCTTTTTCTGTGTTTGCTGGCACTTCAGTTATAATGTCAGCTTCATCTATAAATCCTTGCTCTATATCTACTTGGTCAGTTGGCTTTGGTGGTGGCGTAATTATATTGGCTTCGAACATATTATTATTGTCTGCATAATATATTGCCGCTGCAGGTGATAACGCTGTGTAGAAAGTTGAGTTTAGTTGTAAATCAATATCCATTACTTCTGTGTTCTCGCCTGTGTATTGATATGTATACTTTTTAACTAGCTTAGGAAGAACAAGTCTATTAAATCTTTCATTTTGAGCTGCTGCTGAATTTCTTAAATTTTCAATTGTGGGACCATTTGGTGGAACTGTTTCACCTGTAGTTATTAATGATATTGTTAGCGTTATTTCTTTACGCTGAACATTTAACCTGCCGTCAACTTCGTTTATAAGTTTTGCTGTAGGCTTACACTGTAGATCGTATGTTATTCCATTTTTTTGTGCTAGGTTGTTGTGTTCGGTATATGTTGGAACATTAGCTGCTATCAAATCTCTTACTTTTGCAGATAGCTGTGTTTCGTTGTTTATAACTATTTCTCTTGTGCCTAACTCTTCAAGAGATTCACTTTGTCCACCAGAATTAGCACTATTTGCCGTTCCTGCCCATGGAGCGTCTGCTAAGTTAAATGATGGGATGCCAAAATAATCTTGAGCTTGTGTAGTTGTTGATGCAGCTAACTTAACTTTATAATTAATCAAAGGTGGAGTATCAGCAAATCCTTGCTCTATATCTACTGGGTTTCCTTGTGGTTGGTGTTTCTTTGCTGCATTGTTTAATGTTATTTCTAATTCTTCTGCAAACGTTTTTACTGTTGTTACGTTCTTAACTGTTATGTCTGTTTTTGTTACAGTCTCTTTCATTGCTTCACTATCCATGTTAGTGAATTCCATATAATATTTTGCGCCTGCTTCTCCCAGTGTTCCTGTCATTCCTTGCAATGCAAGAGCATAAAAGAATGGATCAGGTTTAGTTACACTTGCACCAGTAACTGGATCTCTGCCTAGGAAATCTAATTGCAATACCCATTTTAGTTGTTGTATGTTTGCGTTCATTCCAAAGTAGCCACCAACTGTTAATGATCTATCTAAAAATCCAAATCCAAGTGGTTCTATTAAATCAAACGTAACTCTTGTAGCCGTAGCATGTCCATTTTTAATTGATGCTGTATTGGAAATAATATTTACATTTTGAACTGCATACGCACTTTCAACACCATCTTCGGCAACAATAACTGCCTTGCCTTGTGCAAGTGCCTGTTCTTTATTAAAACTTCCTTCAGTCGCTGCATTGTGAGTATCAGTGTCTACAATCATAAATGTAAACTTATAAGTGCCCGAGGATACTGTATTGAGCCAGTTATCTTTTAACATTACGTAAACCTTGTAGGAACTTGAATAGTTAATCCTGCTTCAAAATCAAAAATAGGGTCATTTAATTTATCTTGGTTTACCATTGCAAATACCCACCAAAGTTTAGCATTGCCATATAACTTATTTGCCAGTGTGTCTGGACGCTGATGATATTTATTTTCTATTGTGTATGGTTCTGTTATGAGACCCGATATTTCCGCAACAGTGGGTTCCCATATACCAAGATACTTCTTTTCCTCTATTGGAGTTGATCTGTATAAACTATCTCTTCTAAATTCTATAGCCATTAATTAAAACCTCCAAGTAGGTTTCCTTGTGAGAAATCAGCGATATTAAATTTCTTTCTGACTGTTGCTGGTGATAGTTGAACAGAAAGTTCAACTGCTAATAATAACATAGTTGGAACAACGCCTGCTTCACATTCAACATAATTAACATCTTCTGGCATTGTATAGTTCATGCTTCTTACAACCACTGGTGTTGCTTGGGCATGTAGAGCATTTTTGGCATATACTCTGAGATTTAAAATTGGAGGCGGTGTGCCTGCTGTAGTTGGGTTTTGTTCACCAAAGTCTGACTTGGTGCATGTTTTTAAAAATTGTATTGCGGCTGCTGTATGTCTTGCTTCTTCTAGATCATTTGATGTAAAGTTTGCTGTAATACTGATACTAGGATTTGCTGTTGATATGTAATACTGTGGTTGGTATATTGTATGTGTAATATCATATGTTCCGTAGTTGGCTTGGTGTCCTACTTGCAGTGTTGGTGTATAAGGAAATACTAACCCGCCATCGTTAACTAGTGGACCCAATATGTTATAGTCAGATTGGATCATTGAGCCAACTCGAACACTAGATCCGTCGGCACCTTCAAGTGGAAACGGGTTACCCGGTCTTGGTTTTAATGATACAACTGCTCCAGGACTATTTATAAACCCTAAAGATGAATTTGGTATTCCTGATTTACTCATGTTAATCTATCCTCTATAAAGCTAAAAATCTTTTGGTCAAATTTGCCAAAAAACTTTGTAAATTCTTTTTGTTTTTCTTCCGGTGTGGCATCACTTGCCATTGTTTTACGGAAGTCACTTGCACTCATTCCGCCTTGCATTAATGGTGCTTCATAAAAATATATCATTTCACTTTGTGGCTTTACATCTTTTATATTATCTGGTAATTGTTGAACATTAGCTGATCCACCCAAACGTCCTGCATCTTTGGCACCAAAAACTAGCACAATACCTGTTGTATTGTTGTCTCTGCCCACTGTAGCTGGTTCACTTCTATATGGATTGCTGTTTACAATCTTGTCTGCTGGTATGCCAAACATTGTAGACATGATGCTTTTCTTTTCGTCAAATGTAAAAGGATCGTCACTGTAGTTACCTGCAGTGTGTGCCTTAGTAGCTTTTTGACTAAAAGTTGTAGCGATAAATACATTATCCGCACCAAACTTACCCACTAGATGTTGATATACATCTCTGTGTCCTTGGTGCATAGGTTGAAAACGACCACCGTAAAATACTGTAATGCTATCTACGTCTTCTCTAATTTGTATAATTTCATTAATAATCATGTCTATTCTCCATTAGTATTTATGACTTGCAAAAACCGGTTGACTTTATTAGCAAATCAGTTATAATAGTTAAGAACAGAGGAACAATTATGGCAAGAGCACCAAGACAATTCTATTTAACAAACAAAGAGTTATTGAAAGAGATTCATAAATCTAAGATGTCCTATTGTTATGTGAATGACGATCAGTATGCAGATTATGACTTAATCGTTGAATCATTTGAAGATATTACACCCGAAGCTGTAGCAGAAGCAAAACAATCACGTGCAACACGTTTACAAAAGAAAGCACATGAAGCCGAAGTTAAACGTTGGGAACAAGGACTAACAGGTAAGAAAACTAAACCAAGAGTAGCAGATTTTTTAGTTGAAGTAGATACAATATTAGACACAGATATTGTTATCCGAGTAATGACATTTGATCACGTCCCATTAGAGAACAGAAAAAACAAACCTAAAACAGAAGCAGACTTACACAGTAAATGTAATTTCCCTCCATTTAAGCATTATGCTTATCAAGACGGAGAACTTAAAGAAGTTGCTAGAAGTCATTGGGAAGGTGGACTAGACAATGGATACTTTAATACCACACACGGCAATACAACAAACACACTAGGCGGAATGTATATTAAACTATGCGAACGTTATAGTATGCGTGGCAATTGGCGTGGTTACACATATGTAGATGAAATGCGTGGACAAGCACTAGTTCAGCTTAGTCAAATAGGACTACAGTTTAACGAATTTAAGTCGCAGAATCCATTTGCATATTATACTGCGGCAATTAACAATAGTTTTACAAGAGTTTTAAATTTAGAAAAGCGTAGTCAAAATATCAGAGATGACTTACTTGAAGAAGCAGGATTAAATCCTAGTCACACTAGAACATTTAATGCTGAATGGGAAAGTAAAGAAAAAGTTGAGATTGAAAAGATTAGGCAGATGAACGAAAAGAACAACACTGAAGCTAACAAATAAACAGAGGTAAGACTAAGTATGCTATTTGACAAGGCAGTAATATTCACTGACATACATTTAGGTAATAAAAACAATTCACGTTTACATAATCAAGATTGCGAAGATTTTATCATATGGATGATAGATGAAGCACACAAAAGAGGAATTAAAAAATGTTTCTTCTTAGGTGATTGGCATCATCATAGGGCGACAATTAATGTAAGCACACTAAACTATACAGTAAGTAATTTACGTAGACTCAACGATAACTTTGAAGAAGTTATTATGATTATGGGCAACCATGATTTATATTACAGAGAGAAACGAGAAATACATAGTATTCCAATGGGCAAGGAATATCCTAACATACGTATTGTAAATGATACTATGTTAATTGAAGATGATGTTGCTTTTATTCCTTGGTTAGTAGATGACGAATGGAAAAAAGTTAGAGATGTAAAATGTAAATTTATGTTCGGACATTTTGAGCTTCCACAGTTTTATATGAATGCACTAGTTCAAATGCCAGACCATGGTGGACTAAAAGCAGAAGATTTAGCAAAACCAGAAATGGTTTTTAGTGGACACTTTCATAAGCGACAGAAGAAAGGTAATGTAATTTATCCAGGTAACTGCTTCCCTCATAACTTTGCTGATGCGTGGGATGATGACAGAGGTTGTATGTTCCTTGATTGGGATGGCACTATTGATTATCAAGCATGGCCTGATGCACCAAAGTATAGAACACTATCTTTAAGTAAACTTATTGATGAACCAGAAAAGTATCTGGCAGACAAAACATATGCTCGTGTGGCACTTGACGTAGGCATTACATATGAAGAAGCAAACTTTATTAAAGAAACATTTGCTAAACAATACGACTTACGTGAAATTAGTTTGATACCAAGTAAAAAAGAAGAACACACAAATGATTGGCAACAGGGCGTAGACATAGAAGTAGAAAATGTAGATACAATTGTATTATCACAATTAGAATCTGTGCAAAGTGAAACTATTAAGAAACAAATGTTAATTGACATTTATCAGGGATTGAGCAATTAGGAATAACATGCTGAGAATTAAGAATATCACCGTAAGAAACTTTATGAGTGTTGGCAATGTCACACAGGCTGTTCACTTTGACAATGCAGGTCTAACACTTGTGTTAGGTAACAATATGGACTTGGGCGGAGATGGCTCACGTAATGGAACAGGTAAGACAACAATTATTAATGCATTAAGTTATGCATTGTTTGGCAACGCATTATATAATATTAAGAAAGATAATTTAGTTAACAAAACAAACAACAAAGGTATGTTAGTTACTGTTGACTTTGAAATGAATGGAACTGAGTATCGTGTAGAGCGTGGACGTAAGCCAAACATTTTTAAATTTCTTGTTAATGGTGCTGGCAGTGATGGAGAAATCACTGATGAAATGCAGGGCGAAGGACGTGAGAGTCAACGTGTAATTGAACGTGTGATTGGAATGAGTCATACAATGTTTAAACACATTGTTGCACTAAACACTTACACAGAACCTTTCCTTAGTATGCGGGCAACTGATCAACGTGACATGATTGAACAGCTACTTGGTATTACTAAGCTAAGTGAAAAAGCTGAGATACTAAAAGAACTTACAAAGTTAAGTAAAGACAAAATAACAGAAGAAACATATCGTATCAAAGGAACAGAAGAAGCAAACGAGCGTATAGGCAAAAGTATTGCAGACTTAGAACGCAGAAAAAGTGTGTGGGAAGGTAAACGTGATACAGACATCCAATCGCTTGAAACTGAACTATTAAACCTGCGACACATTGATATTGATATAGAGCTAAAAGCACATTCAGAGTTTGAAGAATTTAATACAAAAAAATCACAAATAGATACTTTAAATGTTGAGATAGCAAGACTAACCAGCACTAAAGATAGAGAACAAAAACGCTTAGATAAAGCACAAAAAGACCTAAACGATACGTTAGATCATAAATGTTATGCGTGTGGACAAGAACTACATGATGAGAAACATGAAGAAATTGTTAAACAAAAAACAGAAGCAGTAGCAGAAAGTCAAGAGCATATAGATGATTATAATCTTAAGATTGATGAGTATAATAATGCATTAAATGATATAGGACCACTTGACAAAGCACCAACAATGCATTACAATAGTGTTAAAGAAGCATATGATCATCAGAACAAACTTAGTTCAGCAGATTCTGAACTAATTCGTATAAAAGAAGAGATAAATCCGTATGATGATCAAATAACCGCATTAAAAGACACTGGTTTGCAGGAAGTTGACTGGTCGGAGGTAAATAGACTTAACGAACTCAAGGAGCATCAAGACTTTCTATTGAAGCTACTTACTAACAAAGATAGCTTCGTTCGTAAGAAAATTATTGAACAGAACTTGCAGTTCTTAAATACTCGATTAGAGTATTATATCACTAGATTAGGTTTACCGCATGAGGTTCAATTTCAAAGTGACTTAACTGTAACTATTACACAGTTAGGACAAGACTTAGATTTTGATAATTTAAGTAGAGGTGAACGTAATCGACTTATACTTGGACTCAGTTGGAGCTTCCGTGATGTATTTGAAAGTATGAATCATCCTATTAACTTGATTTGTATTGATGAATTAGTTGATAGCGGAATGGATACAATTGGTGTTGAAAGTGCATTAGGTGTATTAAAGAAGATGGAACGAGAAAGACATAAAAACATTTTGCTTATTAGTCACAGAGATGAACTAGTAGGTAGAGTTGACAATGTTTTACAAGTTACTAAAGAAAACGGCTTCACTACTTTTAACGTAGAGTTAGAAGTTATTGATGCGTGATCACGCAGATATAAGTGAAGAATGGCAGGGTGATTTTTGGCCAACTAATAAAATAAATGAACAATTAGTTGGACACGACATTTTGCAAAAACTAAAAAAAGAAACAGAAATTGGCAAGCAAGAGCAAGACAAAAGGTAAGGGATTCGAACGAGAAGTTTGTAATATCCTTTCCGAATTATACAACGACAACTTTGAACGTGTTCCTCACAGCGGAGCATTTGTCGGAGGCCAAAACGCTGTGCGTAAGAGCACACTTACGGAAAATCAAATCAAGGCATTTAAAGGGGACATCATTCCACCTGATCATTGGAACTATTTCAACTGCGAGTGTAAGAACTATGCAGATTTCCCTTTTCATCATTTACTACAAGAAAAACCAATACCACTATTAGAACAATGGCTCGAACAAACACTAGACGCACATGATGAAAACGACTTAGACATATTGTTTATGAAGTTTAATCGCAAAGGCATTTATTTGGCATTCCCTTCAGAGTTGCAAAGATTTTTATTTACAGCTCGTGGAGTAACTTATGGCTCACCAAAATATGGTTCCTGGAGAATTACTTTCTGGGACGATTTTATGAAAAATAAAGAAAACTTAGAAACACTTGAAAAGTTTGCTATTAAAGGCACAGGGCATAATCCCTTTTAGGCTAACACAAAACTAACACAAAACTAACACAGGCTCACATGGCTTCGTTTGGTCGGCGTAGGTCGACTCACCTTGAAGTTACGTAATCACGTGACTGGAACTGGTGTGCCTTAGTCAATGCATGGTTTGACAAACCAAAATGAGTAAGCTCTCCTGACAATTGGAACTTACGGATAGCTCAAAAGTCGTCGTTATGGCTTAGAGTGTTTCTGCGTTAATAAGCAGTATGTAAAGTGGTATCGCATAACCGCCACTACCTTGTGCTAAAAAGGTTTTACTATAACGAGTGGGTATTCTTGACGGGAAATAGTTAAAGTTTATTTTGCACTTGGCTGTAACAAGCTAAGTGTGAATAAAAAATCAGGGAAATAGATCATAATAAATAACATAGTAGTTAATAAGTTTTTACTGTTTATAGATATTATAAACAATTAAAAAACTGATTGAGTATTGCGATAGCAATACGATAATCATGATGTCGTAAGACATCGAAATATAAAACAACATCAAATGGATAAATGAATAGCTATGAGCAAATTTGAACAATTCAAAAAAGACTTCACAGAATGGATGATTACCAAGTTAGAAGTAAACAAGGATGACGGGTATCCTACTTGTCCTTATGCAAAAACTGCCAGAGTTCAAGAAAAAATACAATTTATAGATTGCAGTGGTCCTAACCCTGATGCTATGCTTGAGTTTGATCCTAGAGTAAAAATGGTAGGTGTATGTTACTTTGGTGATAAAGTAGATGTAACTAAAGTTGACTTGACTACTATGAAAGAACTTAATCCAGACTTAATGTATTTGCATAGCACTAAGACTTCTGGTCATTTTGTTCAAAATGTATCTAATGTGATTTTAATTCAAATAAGAGCTGAGTTACTTAGACGCAGAGCATCATTGCATAGAACATCTTATTATGATAGTTGGCCTGCAGAGTATTATAAATCTATAATGCTAGATCAATAATTATCTTCTACCTTTAGCCTGAGCCTGTGCGGCTTTCATTTGGTTATTCTGATCTTCAGTGTATACATTATATCTTTCAACAAACTTTGTCAACGAGCCAACAGGCATTGTCATAACATCTTTGTATGTTAACAAGCCTCCCGATTTGATTATTATATCTAAATAGCTGGCTTCAGTTGCGTCTAGCTGTTTGTTGTAGTTGTCTACAAGTTCAGCAATATCTTTGGGTTGTCGAGATGCTATCAACCCGCGAAAAAATTTGCAATATCTAAATCTATATTAGTATTCCAAGTATGTTTACATTCGATGCACTCTGCCGCAAACTTCGTATCAACTCCATTATCACTAAGTCCTTCAACACATAGTCTAATTTGATCGTAGTCTGTTTTTGTGATACTTTTTAACCATTCAAGTATTAAAAGTTTATCCTCAACAGTTTCACCTTCAGGTGGCTGAACCTGTAATATTGCATTTGCAATAAGACTTACAGTTAAGTCTGCAATCTCAATAAACGTTTCGCCAAATCTAATTTGACGTTCTTCATCGGTTAGTGCTGCATCGCCCAAGTTTTGAATTAACTTTTGTTGTTTGATACGTTGTATTTGCAATTTTGTTCTGTCTGCTAAATTATAAGGCTTACATTTAATTACAAATTTATTATCAAGTGTTACTTTATCACTTGCACTATTTTCTTTAATTGTAGATAACAATGCGTTAGTGCTAACACTCAATTGGTTTGTATGATCACATTCTGGACATTTTACGTCAACATCAATGCTATCACCATATGTTGCCATGCGTATTGCAATTAGCACAACAATAAGATCGTTAACAGGCATTTCTTGTGGATCGCCAATATCCGGTGCACAGCTTTGAATTAAGCTGAACGTGGCTTCGCCATTAAATAATGCATCAGGTGTTTTTGAAACTAGTTCATCTCTAGCAGTCATGCTATAAATGGCTAATTCACCGTCTACACTAAGTTTGGGCTTTGTATTATAATACTTCCCACCACTTGGAAGTGCAATATACATTCCAGGCTTTCTATATGCCTGGATAAGTGGATTTGTCATATTTAATCTCCATAAATACTGTTATAGTATAAATGTATTTATCTAATTAAAATACCAGTTAATTATAGGAAATAGTATGGACCCGGAAGAAATACAAGGAATTTTGAACCAAGTTTACTCATCTTACCCATGGGCAAGTGAAGAAACTGTGGAAAGAATGGCCGAATTATCTAGATCCAGCACTATAAAAACAACAGCATTAGCTACAGCTATTGCTCAACTAAATGGCGTCACAGCCGCAAAAGACTTAACAAGCAATATTAGAAAAGTCAAAATAGAGTTAGACAGGCGCCAGGCAAAAATAAATGCACGTATAGATAGCATTAATAGTAATACAAGAACAGTTGGAAGAGCAATAACCGGCGGTGGACAAACAGGTTTAGAATCAATGGTTGAATTAGCAGGCGCAGGTGCAGAAGCAATGCACGCCTCTGCTAAAGGACTAGCTAACATGAGCAAAAAGACCGCAAAAACTGGTTGGATAGCCTCATACTTTACAGGAGGCGCAGTTGCATTAACAGGTGTAGGTGCTGTAGTAGCCAAAGTAATAGCTTCTCAAGAAAAAGAAATGAGAAGCATGATTGATATGGGAATGGCACTAGGCGATACTGCTAACTATACACACATGCGTAGAAATGCTGTTGACACTGGTATGAAATTAGGTGAATATGCAGCAATGACACAAAATGCCGCAACACTGATGGTAGGTATTGGTGGCGACATGGTATCTGGGCAAGGTATGATGCATGGTTTTTTAACAGACCCTCGTAGAATTAAAGAAGTTAAGAATTTTGGATATTCACCAAAAGAATTATCAGGATTGTTAGCTGAAGAAACAGAACAGTTATACAAACTCAACGAAGTCAATAACCTAAACTCAGTTGAACAAAATAAAGTAATTGAAAGTTTTCAAACAGCAAATCAAATGGGTATGTATCTTGCTGATACATTAGGTGTGCAACGAGGTGCAATGTTACAAGCAAGAAACATGGCAAGAGAAAATGATGATTTTCAATTAGCTATGAATCAGAACACAGCATTCTTAGAAGAAAAATATGGGAAAGGTGCAGCTTCAAATGTAAGAGAAGCCGCTGATTGGATCAGTATGCTAGGTAGTGCCACACTAGGCGAAGAAATGACATCAGCGTTAATGGATGTGTTTATTGGAACAGCCAGTGATATTCAGTTTGATGAATCAGCAATTAATAATATACAAGACGAACAACTTAGAAAAACATTACAACTATTAGATCCAGAAGTGTTTAAAGGTTTTATGACCTTTTTTGAAGATGGTGCAAAAGGTGACTTAAAATCACCAGCAGAAACTGCCAGTAGATTTCAAGGTTTAATAAAATTAATAAAAGATTCACCAACACTAGCAGGACTTGATCCTGATAGTGTAGCAGTTAACAAATTAATAGCATCAGTTCAACTTATACCAGAATCTTATTTTATGGGAACAGAAGCAGAAATAAAAGCCAAACTATTAGCAGCACAAGATGGTATAGATGGAGCCGATGATGCAATTGAAATTGTTGGTGGAATGAGTAAAGCATTTCTAAGAGCCCAACACGAATTTACTCCAGGGTTTGAAACAATGGGATCAGTAATGGGAGTGTTAGAAGGTTCAATAGGAACGTTTGCAGACTTTTGGAGAGATATGTTCGGACTTGATCATTCTACGCAGTCAGCTTCTGAAGTGTTTGGCAAAGACAATGCTGACGCAAGTAAAATAATATACAGTGATAGCACAATAAGTGTTGGAGGCACCGGCGACATTGATACAACAACTCAAATTGGATACAATGACAAAACACAAAAGAATGCTGTTGAGGAGTTAAGAGTATCAACAATAAAAGAATCGTTTGACATACGGGATTCGATAAAAGAAGATCAAAATAACGCATATAACGTTGCATCTAAACTTAAGAAGTTAAAAAAGTCTTTAAATTTAGACAACAAATTCTTTTCAGATAATTTAATGGATATTGTAGAAGATGCAATGGCGGCAGTAGAAAAAGCCAAAGCAAAAGGCGACAACTTTGAGGATGAACAACTTAAACTAGCAATTGCTGAAGCAAATTTAGCCAATGCATTAAAGAAAACAAAACCACTCGAAGATGAACTTGCGGCCATAACGGAACAAATGGATCAAAAAACTATCTATCTAGATGAGTTACGAAATTCACTTAGTAAGATAGCAACGGTAAAAAAGCGTAATGAACTTGATGCGTATGGTGAAGGAGCAACACTACAAGGTATAGTTTTAGCACAGTTAAAAGCACAAGGAATTGTAGATGTTAGAGCCCAAGCTAATATACTAGGAATGATACAAGGCGAGTCAGCATTTAAAATGGTTGCAGAACAATCATATGCAAACACATCCAATGAAAGAATTAGAGAAGTAATGGGTAGTCGTTTACCTGAAAACATTAAAGATGACGAACTGGATAAGTTAAAAAAAGATCCCAAGAAATTTTTTGATACTGTATATCCTGATCTAGGTGGATACGATTACAGAGGACGAGGCTTTATACAATTAACTGGTGAGGAGAATTATAAACTTGTTGGAGAAATGATAGGAGTAGATCTTTTTGGTAATCCAGATCTAATGTTGGATCCAACTATTGCCGCAGCGGCAAGTGCCGCTTACTTTAGTTTACCGTGGTGGGAAAAGTATAAAAATGATCTTGACAATATGGATACTGTATATAAAGTTGTGTATGGAAAAACAGCAACAAGTTCTGGACGCATAGCTGATTTAAAACAGAGAACAAATTATGCAGATCAATTTATGACTGCAATGACCACAGGTGAGCTAACAGCAGCAATACCATCTACACAAACAACAAGTCAAGATGAAACTACAATTGAAAATAATGGTCCAGGACCCACAGTTGAAAATAATGCTCCTGAAGTGTGGACTTTAGAAGAATTACAAGATTATAGAGACGAAATTTATAATGATGGGCCAATGATGGTCGACGGCGAGTATGATACCGACATGACGGTAGATTGGGAATCGCAATTACAAGTATTAGATGAAAAAATTGCAAAGGAAATGAAACGACTTGAACTTCAAGTAAGGGAAACAGAAAATGAGGGCAATCCATAATGGACTATAAGAACTTATATACTCAAGAAGCTGACGATCTGTTTAAATCGTTGCCATCTCCAGAAAGTTTGGGTATGCCACAGCATAATCGAAATTTTAATTGTTCGCAAACAATAGTTGAACAGGATAACAAGTTTATTAAAATATGGTTCAAACCAGAAATAATTAGTAAAAAGAATCTAGAATACTATGAAAAAAATTATGAATCAATTGATGAAGGAATACAAGATGTAATTAAATTATTAAATTCTGTGGATGATATTATTATTAACTATGAATGGAAACCTAATTATTACTTACGCCTAGAACAAAAGAAAGTTGATTCTTACTACCACCTTCATAGCGAAGAATTATTAAAACAGTTTGAAGACATAGAACATTATATAGGCTATGTTAGAGATAATATAAAGAATAGATGTGAAGCATTATATCCTTATGGATTCAGTGATTATCATCCAGGAAATATTATGATAGATATAGATTTAAAGTGGACTAATATTGATCACGATGAAACAATTAAATACGGAGCAGGCAGGCCTGTTGATTGGCATAAACAATTCAACAGATTTGCATTTAATTTAAAGAGGCATAATTTCCTTACTGATTACAATATTAATTACTTAAAAGATATTTGGGAGAACAAATAATGGCTGATAAAATGAATAATATAGATATTGGTGGATCAGTAGTTCAAGTTCCAGCATGGGCATCAGAAGAAACAGCAAATAGAATTGTTGCCTACATGTCCGCACAGAATAAGACTGATCGAGATCTAAATAAGATGATGTCTAAAGTAGGTGGGAATGTTAATGACCTACAACGAGAATTATCAGACCTACTAATAGCACAAACTCAAGATAATAGAAAAGAAGATGAAGAAGCACAAACTAGAGTAGAATGGAACAAACAAGTAGTTAATGCTACATCAGGATTAATGAAGACTGCAAGGTTTTTTGGACAAACAGAAAAGCCATTGACAGCAGTAGTTGATGCAGGTAAATCCTTGGCAAAAGGTTCTGAAAAAGTTACTAAAAAATTATTTTCTAAATTCAATATATCTGAAACAATGGCAAATGCATTAGGAACAGGAACGAACATAGCCATTGATGCCATGTTAGCATATGCAGGTTGGAATGCAGCCAAGATAGAACAGTTTGCAGGAGCTCAAGCAAAAATAATTGACTCCGGTGTTACATACTCAGGTGGAGCAGAAGCATTTGATGACTTGCGTAAACGAACGCTGTCAGCAGGTGTATCATATACATCATTGATTGATAATATTCAACAGTTTGGTGATGGTATGCTAGGACTTGGTGGAACAATGTCAGAAGGTGTTCAACAGTTTACAAAGTTCTATTCAGCACTAGATGAATCAGTAGAGAACTTTGGCGATCTAGGATTGGCAAGCAAAGACATGATGTCACAGTATGCAGAATACTTAACATATGCACGTCGAACAGGAATGGTAAACAAAGACCTAAACCAAAGTGCTTCTAAAGTTAATTCATCATTTATTGATTTACAAATTGAAGCAGGCGCAGTAGCAAACATGACAGCCTTAACTAGAGCAGAAGCAATGCGTAGAGCTACAGCATCATTTGATGAATTTGGTTCAGCAGCAGTAATGTCTATGGAACAAGCAGGATTAACTGGGCAAGCTGAAACAACTAGAAGCATTATTCAAAATCTAGGTAAGATGGCACCAGACAGTGAATACATGCAATTAATATTAGATGCGTTCCAACAAGAAGCATTTGAAAAAGCAGATGATCCGTCTAACTTTGATATAAGTGGAAGATTGCAAGAAATGATGGCAGGTTCTGAAACAGCATTAAATCAAGTATATCCTGGCTTTATTGATAGCCTTGAAAACATGATGAGATCTGGAGATATGGAAGCCAACGATATCACCGAATATATATTTGGTGCAATCCAAGGTGCTGATATGGAAAGATTTGCTAACTTTAATGCACAAGCTGGGTCAATAGCGTCTATGGTAGCTAAGATACAAGCAGCAAACGTTGGATTAGAACGTGACTTTGGTAATCTAGCAAAACCTGGAGCACTAGCAGAAGAAAAAGCCAAACAAAAAGAAAACTTAAAAGCAGCTGGTAAAGTAACTATGGAAATGAACCATATGACTAGACGTTTCTTAGAAGTGCAAGAAACACTCACTTTGGACATGGCACACACAGCAACAATGTTTAACGCGGTGTATGATATGTTTGGAAAGAGCTCCGAGAAACTAACTTCACTGGCAGCACTAGCAGAACAAGAAAAAAATAACTTTGGTGGCATAGGTGGTAACCTACAAGACAATACAATTGCAGTAACAGGTAACGTAAGAGAAACTGACCAGTATACCGCACCAGTTGTTTTAACTGAAGACTCAGAAGAAGTTAAAACAGCAAAAGAGCATAGCCAAAATAATAATGCAATGTTAACAGAGGCTGACCTTGAAGGGTTTACAACAATTCATAATGTTGCTAACACAGTAGAACAATTGAATTCACTTACACCAGTTATGCGTCAGCGTATGCTTTCTGCAATGAAAGACTTTGAAGAGAAATTTAAAGACACCGATAAAAAGATTACAGTATCAACAGGTATACAAAAGAAGAAATCCAACACAGATGCAGATACATGGGCAACACAAGGCATGAGTGCAAATATATTGTTGCTGGAAGGTGATGCAATTATTACAGATGGGTCAAGTGATGCATACAATAAAGACCTGACAGACATATTAACAAATAATAACCTAACAAACAAAACAGGAGAAGGCACCGGTGTAATAACAGCAGGTGAGGCCAAAGGAATCAACGGTGATACTACAATATCACATACAGAATATAAAAACAGTGGCGAGGACGGCAGTGTTGCTGAATCTGGAATGCTAGAAGTCAAACCTAAAAAGATGAAATTTGGTGGACCAGTTGAGGCAGGAAACCCTTACATTGTTGGAGACGAATTAGGAATGAACACAGCAGAGTTATTTGTTCCTAATCAATCAGGACAAATAGTTAGTAATAAAGATCTTAAAGAGAATGCAAAGTCAGACAATCTAACTTCTATAATTGAGCAATTGCAACAGCGATTTAAAGAAACTGACGCATACGTAGGTAGGAGTGCAAGTCTTACAGTTACGCAAATGCAACAGATCATGCAACAGAGATTACAAGCGATACAGAATATAAATTCAGAATCAGACTCTAGTTTAAGTGTTACATTTGACCAAGTAATGAGCCGATTGCAAGAGTTAAAGAATGCAAATGTAGAAAGTCAGGAGATGCAGATAGATTTTGTATCTGATCTAGAAGCTATGGATGATGCAGGATACTTAAAAAGTATAACAGGTTATGATGTAGTTACAGCATTAGGCTACATACCACAAGAGGCAAGAATTTTTGAAAACATCAAAGAACACCCTGCCTTTAAACACATGTCATCACCAGCAGACCGAGACATGTTAAAAATGACCGGCCTAAATACAGAAGCTATGAATAAACGGTTGACAGATCCCGGAATGTCACGTAAAATAAACAATAGTAAGGAAATATCTAGTATACTTGCGAATAAAGAAGCAACTCTTGAGTCATTAATAGCACTCAGAGGTATAATTAGACGCATCAGTCAGAAGAACAATTTAAATATTGACATCGATATGATGAACTCTAGATAAATACACTTATAATAAAGGTAACCTAAAACATGAGTTGGAAAAAACACTTTACAAAATACGATCCATCGGGCGGAAATGCATTTGGATCTTCTAAAACAAATAGATGGGCAAGTTGGCTACCTGAAGTATATTCAGGCCAACCAAATCGTATTGAACGTTATACTCAATATGATATTATGGACCAAGACAGTGAGATTAACTCAGCATTAGATACTATTGCAGAATTTTCTACACAATCAGATCCAGATACAAAACAACCATTTAAAATTCATTATAAAGAAAGTGCAACTGAATCAGAAATCAATGCATTAGAAACAGCACTTAAACAGTGGATTAATATTAATGATTTTGATAGACGAGTCCACGGCTTGTTTAGAGCATGTATTAAATATGGAGATCAATTTTTTATCAGAGATCCAGAAACATACAAATTGTTTTGGGTTAATGTGCAAGATGTTTCTAAAGTTATTATTAACGAAAGTAAAGGTAAAGATATTGAGCAGTATCTAATTAAAAACATCAGTCTAAATTTACACGACATGGTTGTAGTAGATACAAAACAAACATCAGACGTATCACAAAGTTCAACTGTAATGACATCTAACAAAAGTAATGCAGGTGTTATACAAACAGGCGCACCCGGATCAGGAATGACAGAATATGCCGTTGATGCCTCAAATGTATTACATATTGCATTAAGCGATGGCTTAACAGCAGCATGGCCATTTGGTAACAGTATCCTTGATAGTGTATTTAAAGTATACAAACAAAAAGAATTATTAGAAGATAGTATTATTATCTATCGTGTTCAAAGAGCTCCAGAGCGTAGAGTATTTTATGTAGACGTTGGTAACTTACCACCGCATAAAGCTATGAGTTTTGTTGAGCGAACAAAAAACGAAGTTCACCAAACACGTATTCCAAATATGAGTGGTGGTGGAACAAAAGTTATGGATGCAGCGTATAACCCGCTGTCAATCATGGAAGATTACTTTTTTGCCCAAACGGCAGAAGGACGTGGATCTAAAGTTGAAGTTTTACCAGGTGGTGAAAACCTAGGCGAAATTGATGATCTAAAATATTTCAATAACAAACTAATGCGTGGACTACGTATACCAAGTAGTTACTTACCAACAGGAGCTGAGGACGGATCAGCATCATACACAGACGGACGAGTTGGCACAGCAATGATACAAGAGTTTAGGTTCAGCAAATACTGTGAAAGATTACAAGACACACTACTTCCACCATTAGATAAAGAATTTAAAATGTTCTTAAAGAACAGAGGCATTGAGGTTTCAAGTAGTTTATTTGAATTAAACTTTATTGAACCACAGAGCTTTAGTCAGTATAGAGAACTAGAGCTTGACACAGCACGTGCAAGTCTATTCTCACAAATAGAAGCAACACCATACATGTCTAAGAGATTTATATTAAGTAAGTATCTTGGATTAACTGAAGATGAACTTATTAATAACGAGCGTATGTGGAAAGAAGAAAATTCTCAAAACTCGTTTACTAATGATTCACAAACAGATTTAGGAGGTATGGGTATTAGAAATACAGACCTAGACACATTTGAACCAACAGATGTAGACGTTGAAAATGAAGCAGGCGAAGGAGACTTTGATGCAGGCGACGATACATCTCCACTAGGAAATGATGCAGGTGCAGAAGGAGATCTAGATGAGATTTAATGAGTTAGCCCAAAATGCAGAAGATGACAATTACAACAAATGGGAACTAGATGATACTAGGCGTCCCAAGTTAACATTACGTCATTTACACAAGCTACGTAATATGAAAGAGCTTGCAAAGGCAGAACATGCAGAGAGAGTAGAAGATTATAAAGATATCTACGGATCTGCAGGTCAAGCCGGCGAATAATCGCCTAAAATGGTAAATATAATACGGACCGCATCAAAAGTGCGGTTTTTTATGTATTATGTGTTGGTCTACACCAAGACTTCTTAAATATATATGTTATAACCTGTTGAATAAAGGAGAACAACTAATGAATACTCGAGATCGTTATACAAAGATCATTGAGAGCTTAGTAAACGGAGACGAAGCAAACGCTTCAGATCTATTACACGAGGCTTTCGTTGAAAAAGCACGTGAAATCTGGAATGATATCGTCGAAGCAGATGAAATTGTTGAAGATGGCGTAGCAGAAGAAGATATCGAAGAAGCTATCGGCAACGAAGAAGCTGATGATTTCCTAGATGATATCGAAACAGATGAAAAAGAAATTGAGGCCGAAGAAGCTTTTGGTGAAGACGAGGAGCCAGAAATGGACGACTTGGAAGCAGCAGAAGAGTTAGGCGGAGATGAAGAAGCACCAGCAGACATTGACATGGACGGCGATATAGACGCACATGACGAAGAGCATGGTGACATTGAAGACAAATTAGTTAGTGTGGAAGACGCACTATCTGACCTTAAGGCAGAATTTGCCAAAATCATGGGTGACGACGAAGCACCAGCTGAAGATCCAGAAATGGATATGGAACCAGAAATGGAACCAGAAATGGAAGAAACAGTGGCTCTAGAAGCAACTGACGAAGCCGAAGCTGAAGCTGAAGAAGTTACTGAAAAAGCCGAAGAAACTGTTGAAGAAGATGCTGAAGAGCTCGAAGAAGCAGCAGAACTTAAAAAAGTAGGCAAAGACGGCGCAATGCATCCAGTTAACATGCCAGCAGGCGATGATGGTAAAGCATCACCAGTTGCAGGTAAAAATGACATGGGCGGCAAAGCAGTTGACATGACTAAAGACAGCAAAGGATCTGACAAAGGTTTATCAGACAAATCAGCAAAAGATATGGGCGTAGCTCATCCAGGAGATGGTGCTAAACTATCACCGGAGACTAAAGGCCATGGCGCTGAAAAGAAAGGTAAAGCTGAGTAATGTTTACGCTAAAAGAACACCTAACATTTGATCAAGCGAAAATGGTTACCGAAGCCGTGGATAACGGCAAGGGTGGCAAGAACTTGTTCATGGAAGGTATTTTTGTTCAAGGCAATAAACAGAATCAGAACCAAAGAATCTACCCTGTTAAAGAAATTACTAAGGCTGTTAATTCAGTTCAAGGTAAAATTGACGAGGGTTTTACAGTATTAGGCGAAGCTGACCACCCAGATGACTTACAAGTTAATTTGGACCGCGTGTCGCATATGATTGAACGTATGTGGATGCAAGGTAATGATGGTTATGGAAGACTAAAACTATTGCCGACTCCAATGGGGCAGATATGTATCACCTTATTGGAAAACGGTGTTAAACTTGGTGTATCATCACGTGGAAGTGGTAATGTAACAGAAAGTGGAAATGTAAGCGACTTTGAAATCCAAACGGTTGACATAGTTGCAAACCCATCGGCTCCCGATGCGTATCCAGATCCACTTTATGAACAAATTATGAATGGCAAAAGAGGTAATATTTTACTAGACGTTGCCGCCGCTAAAACCAAAGATGATGCAGCACAAAAATACCTCCAGGAAGAGGTATTAAAGTTCATTGAATCACTAGATATTAGGAGAAAGTAATGGCTCATGCAATAGAACAACTCCTAAGTTCAGAAGTCCTATCAGAAGAAGTGCGTTCAACACTTTCCGAAGCATGGAATGAAAAACTAGCTGAAACTCGTGAAGAGATCACAACTGAATTACGCGAAGAATTCGCTAATCGTTATGAAACAGATAAAGAGCAGATGGTGTCCGCACTTGATAGCATGTTATCTGAAACAATAAAAGGCGAATTAGAAGAATTCAAAGCAGATAAACAAAAAGCAGTTGAGGCTCAAGTAGAGTATAAGCGTAAGATTTCAGAACATGCAGAACTACTTGATGGTTTTGTAATGGAAACTCTTAAAAAAGAGGTTACAGAACTCCGCGAAGACAGAAAACTTCAAGAAGGAAACTTTGAGAAGTTGGAAGACTTTGTTATGGAACAACTTACTTCAGAACTTAACGAATTCCACCAAGATAAGAAAGACCTTATTGAACAAAAGGTAAAACTTGTCTCCGAAGGCAAAGATATGATTGCTAAAGCAAAAGCTGACTTCATTGACAAATCTTCAGGCAAACTAGCTGACATTGTAGAATCTACAATTAAAACAGAACTAGGTATGCTTAAAGAGGATATTAAATCAGCAAAAGAAAACATGTTCGGTCGCAAAATATTCGAAACATTTGCAGCTGAATTTATGGGTTCACACCTTGCAGAAGGCACACACATATCTAAACTTTCAAACGAACTTTTAGACGTGAAGACTCAATTAGAGGAATCACACAAAGAGATCAACGATAGAGAGGCTAAAATTGAAGAAGCAACTAAAGAAGTTGCTAAAATTAATGAAAGTCGCGAACGTGAAACAGCAATGGCTGAATTAATGGGACCTTTATCGAAAGACAAACGTAAGCTAATGACAAACTTACTTGAATCAGTTCAAACTTCAAAGCTGAAAGCAGCATTTAATAAATATCTGCCAACAGTGTTGAACGAGAATAGTAGTAAAGCAGAAGCAAACAAAACACAGCTAAATGAGACTCAGACGACTGAGATCACAGGTGATAAGGCGGCAACTACGCAGGAAACTAGCAGCGAAGCTGAAATTATCAACCTCAAAAAATTAGCAGGTATCATTACAAATTAAGGAGTATACCATGTCACAAAACTTATTTGAAAATTGGGACGTAACAAAAGACGCCCTAACTGACGGTTTAGACGGCAATAAAAAGGTGGTAATGGAATCAGTTCTTGAGAATACCAAGAGCTATCTTTCAGAATCAGCGGCTGCCGGCTCAACTATGTCAGGTAACATCGCAACATTAAACAAGGTAATTTTGCCAGTAATTAGACGTGTAATGCCGACAGTTATTGCAAACGAACTTGTTGGTGTTCAGCCAATGACTGGTCCAGTAGGCCAGATCCACACATTGCGTATCCGTTATTCACAAGCAGCAGCAGGCGTTGCCGCAGGTGATGAAGCACTTAGCCCATTTGCAATTGCAAAAGGTTATTCAGGTGATGCGTCAACAGGTGGCCCATCTTCAACTTCATCTTTAGAAGCAGAAGCTGGACGTAAAATGTCAATTCAAGTGTTGAAACAAACAGTTGAAGCGAAAACACGTAAATTATCAGCACGTTGGACTTTTGAAGCGGCACAAGATGCTAATTCAATGCACGGTCTAGACGTTGAAGCAGAAATTATGCAAGCACTTGCACAAGAAATTACTGCTGAGATTGATCAAGAAGTATTAACTTCACTACGCACACTAGCAGGCGCGGCTACTGACACATATGATCAGTCAGCTGTATCAGGTCAAGCAACTTTCGTTGGAGACCAACACGCGGCATTGGCAGTTCTTATTAACAGAGCGGCTAACTTGATCGCAGCAAGAACACGTCGTGGCGCAGGTAACTATGTAGTTGTTTCACCAACTATGTTAACTGTTCTACAAAGTGCGACAACTTCAGCGTTCGCAAGAACAACTGAAGGTCCATTTGAAGCACCAACTAACACTAAATTTGTTGGAACTTTGAATAACACTGTTCGTGTATTTGTTGATCAATATGCCTCTGATGCTACACCAGTCCTAGTTGGATATAAAGGTGAAGGCGAAATCGACGCAGCAGCGTTCTATTGCCCATACATCCCACTTATGTCTTCAGGCACAGTATTAGACCCGGCAACTTTCGAGCCAACAGTGTCATTTATGACACGTTATGGTTATGTAGAGCTAAACAACCAAGCTTCATCACTTGGTAATGCAGCTGACTACTTAGCGAAAATTGACGTTAATGCAGGTAACTTATCATTTAAGTAATCTTAAGCTAGAATACAAAAAGCAGGTCCTTATTTTTATAAGGGCCTGTTTTTCTGATAAATAAAAAGTCAACTATTAGGTTGACAAGTTTCACAAAACAATGTATAATACAGATTAAAGTTAGTCTTTTTGTGACTAATTTAGAAAAGCTGACTACGAAGTTAGCATTTTAGAGGAAAAACTATGAAAATAACAGCAAGCGTTTTGGCTATTCTTTTTGCGACATCATTCGCAGCCCATGCCGAAACAGCATCAACACCAGTTGCACCAGCACCAGCATTACCGCTGACTACGTCAATTGAAGTTGATGTTTCCAAAAACACAACAACTGACAAGTATGTCAGCAACACAACACTTAAACTTGACTTTGATGGAAAAGGACCAGCATTTGGTGGTTTTGATATTAAAGTAACAGACGGAACAATTTCACTAGGCGACTGGCAAATTGGAACAACTGTAGCAAGTTCAACAGTGTCATTAGGTAAGCAAGGCGACTTGTTTCCAGATGCAGGACTAGAAAAAGTAGGTTCAACTACTCTTGCTAATCCTACTGTCAATGAATCATTGATGGCAAAAATGGGTAACCTATCAGCAATGGCTGGTTTTGATGGCCTATCAAATGATGTAACTGACCTTGACAATGTTCAAGTAGCATACGACTTTAAAGTTGGAGTTATTGGAATGGGTGCAGCAGTTGATTGGAATACTGATACTGAAGAAAAATCTTATGGATTTAGTTCAAACCTTGATGTTTCATCAAGCCTATCAGTAGGCAATACTATAACATATGCAGCTAATAAGTTAGCATACGAAGTAAATGCATCAACAGGAGCTATCTCATACTTTGCTAACGGTGATGAAGATAATAAACTTCAACATGTTGGCGCAGGTATTAAAGGTAAACTAGCTGGACTAGACCTTTATGCAGAAGCATCTTATGATACAGATTCAGAAGATTTAACACCGGCAATCGGTGCTTCATTTAAATTTTAATTAAAATTTAAAAATTATTGCAATAATCAAGGGCCCCAGGTGGGCCCTTTTTTATTTCAAATATACATAATCCTTTTTTTAGATAAATACATATTGTAAAGAGAACATAAGGAAGAAATAGCGTATGGCATCATATATAAAACCAGATAACGATCAGTTAGTAATTAAAAGTATTAAAGATCTTGATTTAAATGCTTTAAGTAGCACAGATTCTGCTCTGCATGTCGAAGGCGGCGCATGGGTCGGTGGACATTTATATATAGAAGGTTCAATAGTTTCATCTGGTGATGTTATAACACTAGGAAACGCAAGCGGATCTGTAGCATTTAACAGCAACATATCAACTGACTTACTGCCAAGCGTTACAAAAACACACGATATTGGTAGTAGTTCCAATATGTGGGATCAACTCAATATACAAACAGTTATTGTAAGCACAACAACTGAAACAACAGAAATTACAGCAGGAACGTCATTATCAGCAATTGACGGATCGACAGCAGTTTCTCTTGCTTTAGCCAATGGCACAGAAGGTCAACAAAAAATTATTACTGTATCAGATACTCCAACAGGTCCTGTTACAGTTACTCCAACAAATGGAGCAGGTTTTACTTCAATCACTTTTACAGCAAAAGGCGATAGTGCAACATTAGTATTTGTAAATGGCAGTTGGAACATTGTTTCGCACTTCCGTTCTAGCGTTACTGTATAATATACATAGCGTAAGTAACATAACCGTTATGGTAAAGTTGAAAAAGGGAAGAGTATGTCGATTAATATTAACCACAATAGTGGAAAGATATCAACAAGTGGCAAGGATTTAAAACTTGATGCAGAGGGCAATAACAATATTAGTGCCCAAACAAACAGAATCGTTAATGTAGTAGATCCTGTTGATGACCAAGACGCTGTCACAAAAATATTTTTAGAAAATAGACTCACGGCTGTTGATAGCGGAAATGATGCAGATACAACAGACATACTCGAAATCATTGAAAATATAAGAACAGATTCTTATGTTAAGTCTATAGACTTTGTTTCTGACTTAACATCAGGTGGTGCAGGATTAACAGCAACACTAACTATTAGCTCAGTAGGTAATCCAAACAGATATACAATTGATTGGGGTGATGGAAATACAACTACTGCTACAACAGATTCAACTCCAACACATACATATGCTTCCAACAGCGGATCTCCATTTGATGTAAACGTAACAGCGTTTAACAATACAGGAACAGGAGCAGGAAGCTCAGCACAAAAATTAAGAGAAGATTACATAGCCATTTTTACAGGCGATCCAGCAGTTTCATTTGTAGTATACGATGCACCAACAGGTGGCAACGCAATTACATATTGGGATGATGGCGCAACTGTCTATTTTGAAAATACAACAACTAACACATCAGGAGCAACAATTCAATACACATGGAATTGGGGCGATGGCTCATCAGATGAAGTTATTAATAGCGATAGTGTAGCAGGCGGTGTCGGCGGAGGACGTTTAGCTCACACGTTTGCTCTTAGCACAGAACAAGAAGTGCAAAGAACCGTTACACTAACATTAGACAGTCATAACACAGCAACGCCATCATTACTCCCAATTGACGATGATGCTTCGTATAAAATTTATGATGAACACACACCAGATACAACATCTGATCTTACCACAGGTATTAACGAAGAATCCAATAACGGTCTTACTGTAATATTTACAAACAATACAGAAAATACAATTGGTAATCATTCACAGTTTGGAACAACTTATAGATGGGATTTTGGTGACGGAACAATTACAACAGTAAATGCAGGAAGTAATCAATCTGGTGATACAGGACAAACAATATCACACAAGTATACACTTTCAAGCAATAACACACCTCAAGACTTTACAGGTAACTTACAAGTTATAAACAATCATAGTAACAGTCCTTTCTCAAGTTCAAACTTTACAATTCATGTAGAACCAGATGTTAGAGCAAACATTTCGGGTAGTGCAGATACAGTTTCAGATCGTAATGGTGATAATCAATATGACGTATATGACGGCGTAGATTATGACGGCGTAAACAGAGCATTAGTTACTGTAAACAACACAAGTGAAAATGGTGACAATCATGAATATGATTGGAACGATGGCAGTGCTAATGATAATGAAGCAGGACTAAACAGTGTCCAACATGACTTTACAGGTGTTACACCAGGTAACTACCAATTAGATTTTACAGCAAGCGGAACACCAGACATAACCGCACAAACAGATTCAGCTAACTTAACATTTCAAGTAAATGCAGTGCCATTGGCACCAAGCGGATTAAGTAGCAAAACAATTTCACTGACAGACTCAGCACAAGGACTTAGTCCTAGACTAGCACATGGGTTTACAGAAAACAGTGCATCAGCTCCATTAGTAGCAGGTGCAAGTTTGGAAACAACTACAGCAAGACGATACACAAGTGGAAACCTTGACACTAGTGTTGCACAAAATTCATACAATGGATTAAGTGGAACATTAAAATCAGTTGTCAATGGCGTTGACGATGGTTCTCAAAACTTTACAACTTCCTTAAACGAAAACGGCACTTTTGGAAGTCTTGTTGTTAGTGATCAAAGAGATGCAAACGATAGTATAAGTTCTTCAACTTATCCTACAGGTTTCTATCAAACATTTGATTCAAAAATTTCTAAACCATTTTCTGAATATACAATTGGTGTTAACGACCAACGTATAGAACACAGTGAAACAGGCAACACAAACTATGTTACAATAGTGTGTGATGACCTAACAAGTAGCCCAACTATTGACGTAGCTAGTGCAACACTAACAGAAGGTGTTGCAGGTAGCTATAGATATATTTCGGGCATACCATACTATAACACAGGAAGCCCAAAATTAACAATGGCTGGTGTTACAGTAAACAACTGGATTGGACAAGCATATAGAGATACAAATAATGTGTTTGAAATATCCAACGGTGCTAATTTAGAAAGCACTTCGGGTGCTACTATTAGCACTCAATATAAGAGTTATTCAGATTTAGAGAATACCCCTTACCTAAACGCTGGCATTCCAACAGCGAACACTTTAACTTATCAATTTGCTGATCAAACAATCGATATTACTAATTCAAGTATAGCGGCTGTGGAAACTTTGAAAGTTAGAGCATATAATGTCAATGGCACTGGAAACTTTGTTTCTCTTCCCGAGAAAGTTCAAGTGCATACAGCGACACCATTTGGAATAATTGAGTCGTCCATACCTGTAGAATCCAGTTTAGGTAATGGGGTAGTCACAGACAATGCAATTCGTATTGCAGACTTTGTGGCGGATTCTACGGACACTCCTACTATTGTCGGATCAACTGATTATACTGCTACACCATTTACTGGTGCAGTTAGTGTAAGTGGAAGCCAAGAAGCTACTGTAAGATGGGGTGTGTTAAAACACGACACTACAGATTATAGCACAGGCTACCTACCAGTTGGTCCTGATAGAAGTTCAGATACAGGAACACAATACTTTACATTTGCATTCCGTAGACAAGTTGTTGCTAACTTCGACATTAGCATTAACTCTACGGGTATTGCAGGTATGTGGATTGCAGCTCCTGGTACTGGCATAGATACCGCAAGTGGATTAAATGGTTGGCTTGAATGCACAAGTCAATATGCAGGTGCAGGTGTTCCTGGTAGTGATACCGGAAACGGAGGTAACGGTGCAGATGGTTGTGCGTTAACAGGTGCAGACGTTGTGCCAACAGGCTCAAGCATTAATTCAAACTATACAATGACACTTGGTGCAGAAAATATGAGTAATGCAACAAACAATGTTGTGTTAGTTAGAATAGCAATTGCAAGCGGCAAACAAATAAACAGTCTATCAATAGGAGAAGCTAACTAATGGCAATATCCGACAATCAAAAGTTAGACTATCTATTTAAGAAAGTTGGATTCGGTGCCACTAAGACTGACACAGTCTTTAACAAACTGGCTGCCAACGAAAGTTTACCAAGTCCACTATTAATACGTGGTGATACGATTTGGGCTGAGTCGGGGCAAATACCAAGTGTAAAACCTTCTGCTTCTAGTAGCTATGTAACGCTACAAACGGCAGTTGAAGCCACAGCTGATATTACAGCAACAACAAACAGAACATGGAAAACAGGAATAACAGACTGGATTCCAACTGAATTTGGATCAACATATCTTGTAAACGTTTATATTCACACTAGCGGAGATCCTGCTGGTGCTGAAACAATGGCTAACAAAGTCTTTACTACTGGTAGTGGTAATAATGACGAATGGTTCTTTGATTATCAATCAGGTGTATTAAACTTTATTGGCGATAACTTACCAGACGGTAAATCATTTACTGGTAAAAGTGTTTATATTACAGGTGCTACATACAGCGGAAACTTTGGTGTAGCATCAGCAAGTATTTCAGCAGATATTACTCAATTACAATCAGATGTAGCTAATATAATATCAAATACAGATCCTGCAGCACTAGACTCACTTACAGAAATTGTAAACAGCTTCCAAGCGGCAGATAGTGCCTTCGCAACAACAACAGAGCTTGCTAACGTAAACACCGCTATACGAAGCGATTTGGCACTTACAGTTGAAGAAATTAACGACCCGGTATCAAACGTAAGTGTAGCAGATGTAACAGGACTAAAATTTGACGTCAACGGTGGTTTTGCACTAACAGACAACAGTGATGGCACAGTTACAATTACACTTGAGTCAACGTTTAAAACGTGGCACATATACAATACAGTAAGTGACTTAACACCAACTGATATTGTTGCAAGTGCTGTTGACGAAATTGATATCCGTGCTGGTAATAATATTACTATTACACCAGTTACAACTCCTGGTTCAAAAGGCATAACAATTGCCAGTGATGTAAGTGGAATACTTGACTTAGGTATTAGTGACGGAACAAATGGACAGATATTACAAACAGATGGTAATGGTAATTTTAGTTTTGTAGATGGTCAACTAACACAGTCGTCACTTCCAGCATCACAAGAATTTACAGCAGACGGCGTAACTTACGCATTTACACTTAGTGATGCTCCAGCAGGAGAAGAAGAAATTGATGTGTATGTTAACGATGTCTTACAACGACCTAGCATTTACTCTGTAAGTGGAACAACACTAACATTTAATGTGTTACCAGATTCTGGATTTAATATTTATGTTAAGTATAGATATCCATATGCAACAATGTCTTCACCAGCCAATAACAGTATAGAAAACCATCACTTAAATTTGATATATACTAGTAGTCAGTATACAGGAGACTCTACTACTACAGATTATTTGATACAACCTGGACATAGTGTTCATAGTGTATTAGTTATTGTAGATGGATTAATCCTACCACCAACTGATTATAGCATTAGCGGATCAACGCTAACCATTACTACTGCACCGTCCACTGACGCAGTAGTAGACTTTAGATACTTACCAAACTAAAGTCATAATTATATCATTTTCATACGTTATAATTCCCACAATTTAAAGATAAATACATTACGCAATGAGTGTGAACTCATTGTATTGGGCATATAAAAGAATTTATATGTTTTTATCAATATATTGATTGGAGAAATCTAACATGGCTTTTAGACAAATAAAAACGCCGGCTCTTGCTAACGCATCGGTCACCGAATCCAAACTAGACGCAGCATCCGTTTCTGGCCAAACAGGTGCAAGTTCAGTTAATTCGTTAGATACAATTCTATTACACGTCGCGGCTTCATCTTCTTTGAAGAAAGTTTCAGCAGCTGATCTTATTGGTTCATATGATACCGATGATTTAACAGAAGGCTCAAACTTATACTTTACTGATACTAGAGCCAAGACAGCAGTTGCTTCAGATATCGCGGCAGCAGTCTTAGTAGAAACGAATCGTGCCACAGCGGCAGAGGCGGCAAATACAACAGCAATTACAACCGAAGCTACAACGGCTCGTGCAGCAGAGCAGGCAAATGCAACTGCTATTTCAAACGAAGAATCACGTGCTCAAGCGGCTGAGAGTGCCTTAGATACTGCTTACAAGGCAGCAGATACGGCATTACAATCCCAGATTACAAACATTATCAGTAACACAGACCCAGCAGCACTAGACTCGCTTAGTGAAATTGTAACTGCATTCCAAAGTGCAGACTCAGTATTTACGGCAGGTATTGCAGCGAATGCCACAGCAATCTCAAATGAGGTTACTAGAGCAACAGCGGCAGAAACTCAAAACGCAAATGATATTGCGGCTGAGATTACTAGAGCACAAGGTGTTGAGGCAACTAACGCAGCAGCGGTAGTTACTGAAGCAGGATTAAGAGTAGCGGCAGATAATGCCTTAGACACTCGTGTTACAGCTAATGAAGGTGATATTACAACATTAACAAATGGCTTGGCAGCTGAAATTTCAGCCACTAACGCAGATATATCAACCTTAACAACAAATTTAGCGGCAGAGGCAACTACTGCCAGAGGAGCTGAGGCGGCAAACGCGGCTGATATTGCTTCTGAGGAAACTGCAAGACAGAATGCTGATACAAGCATCAGAACTGATTTTGCAGCGGCTGATACAGCTATCCAAACTGAACTAGATGACACACAAACAGGTGCTGGTCTAGGTGCAGATGGTAGTTATACAGCAGACGCAACAACAAACTACTTAACAGCGGCAAGTGACTTAAAAGACGCAGACAAGAAATTAGACGCGGCACTTAAAGCAGTTGACACAGCCTATAAAGCGGCCGACACAGCGTTAGACACACGTTTAACAACTGAAGAAGGCAACGTTGATACACTACAATCTGAAGTGCAAGCACTTGAAGATGTAGTTGGTGATGTTACAACATCATTAGATACAACAGCAACAGAAATTGTTCCTGCTATCAACGAAATTCACGGAGAAGTAGACGCAATTGAAACACGTGTAACTTCAGCAGAAGGCGACATCACTACACAAACTGGTAGAATTGATGATATC
>Ga0181412_1000013_pt1 | contig 63316 bp, 59 predicted proteins | sample 35SPOviralmetaG_FD_130113 | JGI IMG/M metagenome (GOLD analysis project Ga0181412, IMG submission 130113) | Marine viral communities from the oligotrophic San Pedro Time Series (SPOT) site, San Pedro Channel, CA, USA - 35 SPOT_SRF_2012-08-15 | ecosystem: Environmental > Aquatic > Marine > Strait... | reverse complement strand
TCGGGGTTTTATAAGGGTATAGTGTGGATATTATAGGGTCACTTTCATCAACATCATCTAAAGGAATAAAAATTGATATATGAGCATTAGGTATACCTAAACCCCCATTGGCTATTACTCTTCCAACAACAACCCCATAATCGGCGCAGAACTGTGTATATAAGTCTTCTTGTCTTAATTTTAAAGACAAAATTTCTAAGGAATCAAAATCTTGGTCAATTTTAACATTAATGTCTCTATCAACACCAGGTTCTGTTCTTATTCTAATCGATTTTGGCATAATTAGTTTTTAAGATAAATAGTTATTCATCTTAATTTTAATTTGATTTTATCAAAAGTATATGGATAGATTTATGAGAAGTCGACATTTTTAAGTGACTTAGCTCTCACTTTAATGTCATTGTCGGGAAATCGAATTTGATAAACTTGATTTGGTTGTGCAAAAATAGTATCATCAACTAACTGAATTTGTTTTGTCTGATTGTCTGAATATCTTTGAGATGTTTGTGAATTAGAGTATCTACCACCCACTTTATTAAAAACTTTTAATTCTGAAAGAGATATGACTCCCGGTATATCTTGTACTATTCTTCGTATGTCCGAAATATTAACATTATCACCTAATTGTTGTTTTTGAGGTGAAAAATAACTATCTACTGAGTTAATAATATTAGTAATAATCTGTCCTTGGTTTTGAGTTGAGTCCATTACTACGGATAATTCAAATTCTAAATCAACCACATTAGCGTTAGTTATTGAAATGTAATCATTTATCATTCTATAATGTGATAAATAATTAGCTATATTTTGTTTTAATGTATTTGAAACTGATTCTGTAAGTTTTCCTTGTGTATCATAAGATAATATTTCAATTCTTATTTTATTCTCTTGTTCTGTGATAGCCGCCTTCGCAGGTGCTCCAAACCTACTAGGCATTGTTCTAACCAATGAGTTATAATCGTTAACTGTTACCGCTCTTTTTTGTGCCGCAAAATTAAATGATACCATATTTCTAACCTCTTCAGGGGTCGGTAAATCTCCGCCACCTATAGCCGCAGTAACATTAGTAGTTCTTAAACTATCAATAACATTTTGATTAACGTTATTAGATGGTCCATTAACATCAAAATATGTTGTACCAAACTGTGTTATTACATCAACACCAACATTAGAGGATTTACCTCCTCCAATTCTATATTGTACAAATAATGTTGTATTCGCCTTTACAGTTAACCCTAATCCAATATTATTTTGATAATCTTGGATTCTTAAAGGAATACCAGTTCTCGTAAATTCTTGTAGTTGTTCCTCAGGTGTTGTTGTTCCTCCTCCAAAATTAACTTTACAGTAACCTTCAGGTGTATATTCAGAAACAAATCTATTTTCAGTTTCAATATACTTACCTACTTTAAGTCCTGGTTTATCTGCCGGTCGTGTAGGGTCTTCAATAAAAATTTTAGATTCTGCTAAAGCATCTACTTCGTACCATTTGTCAGGAGAACTAATAAACTCATCATACGTAGGAGGTGATTGATAATTTACACCATCTTTTTGAATTAATGAAGTTATACTAATAACATTTTTTTCGGGTAAGAAAAATTCAAAAAATGGTTTTACATCGTTATTATTAATAACTTTTTTAAATGTTTTAGTTAATCCATTAACTACAACTTCTCTTTTAGTCATTGTGTAATTAATTAACCTATTATTAGAATCAAAGTTTGGTATTTTAGTACGGTTTGGGAAACCTTCACTATTGTACTGTGAAGTAAAATCAATATCGTTAGGGTTTTCAAATACCTGTCCAGCACCAATAAATTGAGAACCCGCTCTCATAATACCTAAATACCTTTCATCTTCTTGGTCCCCTAATGCCGGAACCGTGATTGAAATATCTACTAAGGCAATTGACGGTCTGTTACCGGGTATCTTTAAACCATAAGTTCTAGCAATATTATAAATTGACGATTTTTGTTGAGCGTATTGTAATACTGTTTCTTGGATACTTCTATCCATGTGATAATGTAGATTATCTCCGATAGCAGCATTTAAGTCCATAAATACAGAATAAATCGAGGCATCGTTAAAATTAGCTATTAATTCTGGATAATACTGTTGTGTATAATTTATCAATTCCTGTCTTAAGGATTGAAAGTCTCTATCTGTGTATGAAATTTTACGGTTAGCCATATAATATTAAATATTAATAATCACGAAATCTTTTGATGAAAATGTACCATTAACAATAGTAAAGTCAATTCTTAGTTTTGCGGTGTACTCTACCGCACTATCACTCGCAACTCTAAAAATTTGACCACCTAATTCATCGTAATTGATTTCACCAGGTAATGGTTCTGCTTCGACATAAGGTTCAATGGTTATGTCATTTATTTGTAAATTTGGTATAAATTTATCTACGGCTTGTCTAACATCTGCTTTAATCGCATCGAATGTCGGTCCATCCATTGGTTCGAATATAAACTCGTATATTCGAGTACCAAAATCAGGTAGATAGTACCTACTACCTTTCCTTGTTAATATTAAATGAAGTAAATCTGCCCTTATTTCCTCATCTGAGGATTCAGTTAATCTTAGGTAGTCACCTTGTAAACTATCTCTAAAAGGAAAAAATACACCATATGTTTTACCGTTTGCCATATCCCATAAATATAAACACAGATTATTTTATCTAAATATAAAAGAAAAAAGGTTAGACGAATCCAACCTTTTTACATAATATACACCTATTTTATACCTTAACCCTCACACGCAACACATTGTAAGTCATTTAAATTCAACTTTTTTCTAGCAAAAGCCTGTGCCGAGTTCATAGAATGTTGATAATATAGTGTCTTAACACCTAACTTCCATGAGTCAATAAGTAATTTATTAACATCTTTAGTTGGCATCTCAGGTGAAACCATTAAATTTAAAGATTGCGACTGGTCAATAAAGTCTTGTCTAATTGCCGCCTGATTAACAATTGACGATTGATTAATTTCTGCAAATGTTCTAAACACATCTTTTTGGTTGTCATTTAGAAAATCTAAATGTTGTACTGAACCGTCAGCCTTTTTTATACTATCCCAAGTTTCCTTATTATTTTTACCGATTGAGTCTAACAAATCTTTTAATATAGGATTTTTAATAGTAACCTTCATTTTAGCTACATCCTTAACATAACAGTTAGACCAAATAGGTTCAATGGATTGTGACACTTGACCAAGAATAAATGCCGATGAAGTAGTCGGAGCAACAGCATTAAGTGTTACGTTTCGTCTACCATAACCTTTTAGATATTCAGGTTCACCAAAAATTTCAGCTAACTCTTCTGATGCTTTATATGATTTATTTTTAATTGTTCTAAATACCTCAACATTAAGTTTAGCGGTTTCTTTAGTATCGAAAGGTAATCCTTTTGATTGTAGAAGTGAGTGCCAACCTAAAACACCTAAACCGAGTGCTCTTTGTCTTTTAGCGAAGTTATAAGCCTTTTCCATATATAAAAACGCCATTTTACCTTCTCTAGTACCATTATCTCTTAATTTTTCTAATTTATTACAATACTCAGTAACAACCGCATCTAAGAAATAAACCATAGTTTCAACAGCGTCAGTATCTTTCCATTCATCGTAGTGTAATACATTCATTGAAGATAGTACACAAACAAATGATTCGTCTTCAGAATTATGTAGAGCTATCTCAGAGCAAAGATTAGAGTTATATATTTTAGCTCCTTTATCTTGGTAGACTTTAGGTGCGTTATTGTTCATTGTATCATGAAACATAATATAAGGATAACCAATTTCACCTCTTCTTTGAATTACTTTAGCCCATATCTTTCTTTTTTCATCATCACCCGCAATCATTTCTTCCATAAATTTATCAGTAACTGTTACCGCGTGTGTTAAATCTTGTATTGAAGCTCCTTCCGTACCAATCTCTAAGAATTCCATAATATCAGGGTGCTCAACAGGTAGGTAAGGTGAGAAACGACCTCTTCGTGTCGCCCCTTGTGAAATGTTATCAACCACACTTTGAAATAGATTCATAAAATGGACTGCACCAGGTGCGTGTCCATTATCTGTTATCTTAGCTCCACGACCTCTAATGTTACCGAAATACCCTGAAGTACCCCCACCCATTTTACTCATTTCACCAACTTCAGCCTGTGTAAATAATATTGATTCTATATTATCACTAACGTTTGAACCAAAACAACTCACAGGAAGACCTCTAACTTTACCGAAATTTGCCCATACTGGTGATGATAATGAATACCATCCTTTACTCATGTAATCATAAAATTTATCCGCAAACCCTTCTTTATTTAAAAGTTTTTCTGCATGTTCTGCAATTATTTTTATTCTATCTAAAGGTTCTTCACCTTCACTTAAATAACCTCTACGAAGAAACGTTATTGATTCTTCATTAATCCAATTAAAAGGTTCTCTCTTTTTCATATTCTTATTTTATTATTATTTGTTTTGTTTTGTTTTGTTTTTAAAATAAATCGTTTGATGTGATTGATTTTTGTTTCTTACTGTAGTTGATACTTCTTTTATTAAAAAAATCAGTATGTTTAGTAGTTAAAATCTCATCATCAAACCATTCAGTAGTCTCTAATAATGTGTCATTAATCTCAAATATACTATCCACATCTATTGAATTCAAAGATACATTAAATCTATGTTTAATGAACTCCATTGTTTGTTTTTTAGTTAAGAAATCTAAGTCACCCTTTTCAAAAATCCAATTAACTACTTCTGTTTCTGCTTCATAAGCTTCTTTAGTTGCAATAATTAAATCCTCAACTAATTGTGGTGTCCACCACTCTGGATTTTCTTTTTTAATTAAATTAACTAACTCGAACCCAAATTCAGCGTGAATATTTTCTTCTTTAGATGTCGCTTCAACAGCATTACTAATACCTTTTAATTTGTTTTTATGTTTATTAAATGACATAATAACTAAGAATTGTGAAAATAGTGAAACATTTTCAACAAACATTGAAAACAACACAATAGATTCAAAATATTCTTTGTCATCTACAGACTTAGAATTAGAAATAGCTTTTTCTAAATACTTAATTCTTCTTCTTACTTGAGGTACTTCTAATAAGTTTTCAAACTCATTATTAAGTCCTAACAATTGAATTAGATGCGAGTATGCATCAGCATGTCTTACTTCTGACTCAGCGAATGTAGCGCCTACATTACCAATTTCAGGTTTTGGCATTCTTTTATAAATGTCACCCCAAAATGATTTAACCGCCACTTCAATTTGTGAAATAGCTAACATAGCTCTTTCAACTGCAGATTTTTCTTTATCGTTTAAATGTACCTTATAATCTTGAATATCTGAGGTATAATTAAATTCAGTGTGTACCCAATATGAATGTCTAATCGCATCCACATATTCATTTAAGTTAGGATATTCGTAAGGTTTAAGATTAATTCTTTTAGAAAAAATATTAGGTTGGTTCTTAGAACGATAAATAATATATTCTTTAGCGACATAATTTAAACCGTTATCCATTAACTTGTTTTCAACCATATCATGAATTTCATCAACATTAGGTACCCTTTCTTTATTACCTCTGAAAAGACCTTTTGTTGTGAGTCTGGCAATTTTTTCTGCCATATTTTCATCTACTTTATCGATACTTTTCATCGCATTTAAAATAGCAGTTTCAATCTTTTCAGATTTAAAAACTACTTTATCTCCACTTCTTTTTATTACATAACGAATGTCTTTAGTGACACTATCAATTAGATTGTCCATTTAATATTGTTTTTAAAAAAATTTATACTTTATTTTCCCTTTGTTTTCTTTTTTGTAGGAGTTCTTGAATACGTACTTTGTTTTTTTCTTCTTTTTGTTCTTCCATTCCTAAGAATGTAACACTACTATCCGTATCAATCTCTATCATTTCGTTATCAAATTTACAGTTTTCAAATACAATTCCATCTTTACCTATTCTTGATTTGGTAATAGCAATTGTAGCTAAATTCATTTCTTTCTGTTGTAGGGATTTAGCAACAGAAATAATAACGTGTCCTACTTGGGCTTTTTTGATTGACCCACCCATTTGGTCCGTTGTTACTACATCAGAAGATATTGATGAACGATTTCCTTGAGTTGCCGTCCATCCTGCAATATCTAATTCGTGACACATAGATTCAAACCCTCTCATAACTGAACCTTCACTTTTCCACTCGTCACCTAAATTCTTATCAGGAACGATACAATCAATATAATCAACCACAACTAAGTCTATTTTATTACCTTCAGCAATCATTTTACGTATCTGATTTTTTATCTGATTCATTGTCATTGTATCAGAAGGTAATTTTTTTAGAACTAATCTGTTTGGTGCATTTTCTTTAATTTGTCTAACTTTTTCTAAAACTTCTTCTCTTTGTAATGACAAATTATCAGGTGCGATTTTTGTCCACATAGTGAAATGTTTTCTCTGTATAATTTTAGGGTTATCTTCAAAAAATATTTGTAAAACATTGTAACCTAAATTAAATGCGTTATTTGCTATTTTACTAAGAACTGTAGTTTTACCTACACCGGTCGGTGCTAAAATAACACCAATCTCTCCTTTTGCTAATCCACCTTTCAGTAAATTATCTATACCATTTATACCTATCGGAATTGGGTGTCTAAAATCGTCATCCAATACTTCATCTAAATTAAAAAAAACATCAGCGGTTCCCGTGTCAACTTCTCCAACCTGTAAAGCTTCCCTTACCATTTCTTCTAAATGGTCGTAAGACTCAAAATCACCTTTATCTATAATTTTTTGTGCCTTAGACATAACCTTCTGTAATTCTTGTTGTTTACAAAATTTTAATGCCTTTTCTTGAACGTATTGATACCCATCTTCAGGAGCATCAACTACTTGAGTTATCATATCTAAGACCATTTTTTGAGCCATAGGTGATGAAACTTCAGATTTAGTAATTTGTTCAAGTGTAGAGAATGAAGGAGCGTGTTCATACTTGTGATAATACTCCTTGGTCATCTGCATGATTAACTTAAAATATTGATTATCAAAGTACTTAGGTTCCAAAACATCTACAATCGAAGCTGCAAAATCCTTATATAGGATAATATTGTTAAGTATTTGTAATTGGAAGGTGTTACCGAGGTAACCAAAGTTCTTTTCTTTTGACATATTTTATTGAGTTTTAATCTGTGTTTGTAAAATATAAATATGGTTAAACTAGTTGATAGTTCAAGTACTTGTAAGTTAAATTTTCACTTGAGAAAGTGTCAGTCAAATCACGAAGTAACTTTTTTAGGTGTGGGCGTACATCCACAGTGTATCTTGTCTTTGGTGGGTATAATTTAGCATCCCATATTCTATGACAAATTGTCTCATCTCCAATCTTAATATAGATATTAAAATATTCGGGTCCCTCAGTATTAGAAGTCTCTAAAATATTTGGATTTGCAATTATCTGATGAGTATTCTCTGTCATATAGTCAGACGCCTTATTCTTCAAATCTTCTTGAATTTTTTCCGCAACATCTCTAATTATACTATAAAGTTCAACACTCTTTCTAGCTTTAGGGTTATACCCTTTAACGTTAAAGTATCTTTGCACAACGAAGTTATCGTTAAGTGTCATTAAGAACTCTAATTTAGTTGTTTCTATTTTTTCTTTCATAATAAACGTTTTTTTGTTTTAAATCTTCTTTTTTCTTTTCTTGTTAATTTCATAAAAGGGGTTAAAAATTCAACCCATACATTATCGTGTTTTGGTAAATATTTAAAAATTCCATCACTCATCATCATTCTCATCAAATTTTTATAACCTCTACCATCAGGGTCTAAATTTTCTGTATGGTATTCTTTTATCGTTTCTTTTGATTCTTCATTTAATAATGGTTGTGACAAATCTACGAGTTTTTTATTAATTACAAAGAATTCTTCACCAAAAATTCCTTTTTTTGTTTTACCCGAAAGTAAATTTTGTAATGCTCGATTGTCTTTATCATTTTTATGTATCTCTTCAGCTCGTTGTATAATATCGTCAATCGTAACCACACTATCAACTATTTCAGGAAATAGTTTAACAAATGTTTTTTCACCCATAAATCGAATACCATCAATATTATCGGATTTATCTCCTGAAATTATTTTAAATGTTGCTATGTTCTGATGAGGAATTGATATCTCTTTTAAAGGTACTTTATCTCCGTTTTTAAGGGTTATCTTCTTCATCGGTTGGTACACCTCCACTTTATCCGATATAAGTTGTGTGAGGTCTTTATCTGAAGAAAATATAGTTTTATATTCGTCTTCGGATATTTGACAGTAATATGCTATTAAATCATCACTTTCAGTATTTTTAACTGAAATTTGTCGAATAAACATTTCTTCAAGATAAGCCTTAACTCTTTGAACTTGCCATTCAAATGATTCTTTTTTAGCTTGATTTAAAGTTTGTTTACGATTGGATTTGTAATCAGGGGATATGAGTTTTCTTTGAGAGGAATTATTTTCTCCATCCCAAAAAACAATTACTTTATCGTAATTATACTCATTTAAAAATCTTTTAATTGTATTAACAAAATGATAAATACCTCCAATATGTTTACCTTCGTGGTAGAAATCTCTAACTCCATGAAAACCTATTTTAAATAAATTATTTCCGTCAATTAATAATGTTTTGACCACCTTTTATTAGTTAAATTGTTACACTTCCTGTTTTTCTTCTTCTAACTTAAAGTCACCTTCAACTCCAATAACTTCTTTCCAATACTCAGATTGTTCACCTTTATATTTTTCAATTGATTTTTTTTCCTCAGAACTTTCTTTACCCGCTAAGAAACCATGTGGAGTTACAATTATTCTCCCGTCAGCATAACCTAATCCATTAATATGGTTTTTCATTACTGATATTTTTGTTCTTGAAGCGAACTTTACCTTTCTTTTGTTTTTAACTGCCGATATAGTAGTCGTTCCTGCGTTTTTTTGATTACCAAATAAAAACACTAAAGATGAGTTTAACCATATTGATTCACCACCTTTAGCTTTAATTTTAGGTTGACCAAACGGTGAATCAGGTAACGCTACCCATGGTTGATTGACAATTAATAAAGTATTTTCATACTTCGAGTCTGCCTTACGTGAGCCTGATATTCTTTGGTTTATTCCCATTCCTATCTTATCTGCTAATGTCGAAGCGTTATGTTGTTTACCTCCTTTACCATCAAAAGTCATTTTACATGGTACTGAACCTACAGAATCCCATAAAAAAAGTAAGTCATATTCTAACTCACCTTTATTTTGAGCGTCTAATAATTCATTAATATAATCAGTTATTTGTTCAATATAATTAAAGTTATTATTAAAAATAAAAAACCCATCCCAATCTAATTCTCCTGTATCTTCATCTACTACTTCTTCACATTCAAAACCCATTAATTTAGCGTGTTCGAATGACCATTTTTGCTCAGTAATTATAAATACAGGTAATATACCTTTCTTTTGTGCATCAACAGCAGCCTTTACTAATGCTGTAGTTTTACCCGTATCTGAATGTCCTAAAAACATATTTAAATGACCTATTGCGGGACCAGGTAACCCAACTGCGTCTAAGAAATCCTCACCCAAATCTAAAAACCTTTGTGGTTTGTATTTTGCGGATGTAGAAAATTTCTTTTTTATACTATTAAAATCTTTTTTCTTTATTGCCATATTTTTTTAAATAATAATGGTAACGACACGAATGCCGCTACCATCAATTGATTAATATATTAAAATGGTAAGTCTGTGTCAACACCCATTTTTGATTGTGGGTCTGTAGACTCTTCTACTTTACCCGTATTTGAAGCTCCTCCGAGAGTTAATTCTGTATCATCACCATATACATATTTCTTAAGTTCACTACTCCAAACAGGTGTTTCACCTCTTGCAATAGCTTCTAAATACTCTACAGGTTTCTGTGCGTATACATCTTGCCATGATAATTCATCTTCCACCCACTCTTTCATTTGAGCTTCATCTTTATGAATAGTACATGGGTCATCATACATTACTGTTTGAACAACTGTATACTCAATACCTTTAGGTGTTTTAGCTTTTGAAAGTTCGATAATTAAATCTCTACCCTCATTAGCATCAGTTATATCCCCTTTTGCTTTCCATATTGGAATAATTTTATCTAAGATACCTTCTTGTTTGTAGTTATCTTTAAATCTCCAAAACTTAGGTCCGTGGTCTTCGTTGTCTCTGTCAACAAGTTTAACGATATAAAACTTACGTGGTCTGTATTGTCTTGCTAAATCTTTGTCCGATTCTTTACCTGTTGATGTTAATTCCTCGTAAACCTCAGTAAGAGGTGAACGCTCCCCATCATTTTTACCTGGGTCATATAGTTTAGTCCATTTACCATCAATCTGAATTTCGTGATACCACACCTCTTTAAATGGTGAAGAACCGTCTGATGTTGGTAGGATTCTAACTGTCTTTTGACCTCCTTTAGTTCCTTTTGGTAGATAAGTCGTAAAGTAACGTTTTAACCTATCTTCTTGTGAAATCGATTGATTTCCTCCGTTTGTTTTTGCAGTGTTTTTCTCGTACTGAGCTAGAACTGCGTCTAATGCATTTGCCATAATTTTCTTTTTTCTCTGTTATTAATAATTTATCTTTTACTCAAGTAATAATATAAGAAAGAAAGTCGTTAAGTCAAATAATTTAAAATAAAAAAAAGACCAATTAATATTGGCCTTTTAATTTAAAAAAATAATATATTAGGGTTAGTATTCGTCTTCGAATGGTGTGTCAAATGATTTTTTGATATCGCTTCTTGAAAAGTTATCAACTTCATCAGAAGTAAGTACATATTCGTTTTTACCTGTTTTTTCCATTTCGACTCCTTTATCAACAAAAAAATCTGTTAATTTTTGGTTGTACGGATAACTGTCTAAACTTCTAAGTTGTAACTTTTCTTCTGGAGATTTTTGACGATATTTGTCAACTTTAGTTTCGAGGTCATTAATTTTATTAAGTATTGTATCCATATCAGCTAATTTACTGGTTAAGTCATTTAACCTATCCATCATACTATCCATATACTCTTCTTGTTTTTTAGACATATCTTTTTGTGTAGTAACTAAATCCGTAATATCTAATTCTTCTGTACCTGTTTCTTCAACATCTACAGATTCACTATTAGGTTCATCTACAACTTCAACGTCTGGGTCTGAGTCGACATCAACAGATTGGACTAATTCGTCTTCTAATTCTACACCATCTAAATTTAAATCTTCACCTTCGTCACCAGGTGTATTCGGCGGCGGTAAAGTCTCATCTTGTTCGGAAATATACTTATTAATATTATTATATTTAGTTATTTCCTCTAATATTTTTTTATCTACAGACATTTTATTATTTTTTTTTAACCATTTAAAAGTGTTTTAACCCCATGAGGAGTTTCAACTTTTAATGTTCTATTTAGTTTCATAGAATTATCAACTCTTTCTATAAGGCCGTCTCTCATTCTTACAGTATAACAATCACCGGTATCTAAATCACAAACTTCTTTGTAACCATTACCCGCATCTTTTTCAGTGATTCTTGTGTCTTTAGACAAATATTGGTCTAGCAGTGTTTTTGTATCCATAATGTTTTTATTTATAAATATACGTAAATTACTCTTTTTCTTAATTTATTGATTATTATCCCCAAGCATTTATAGCAGTTTTAAAAATAACTTCAGATTTATCGAATAATTGTTTAGATACGGTATTAGTTGAAATATCATGATTAACCGCAGCTATAATTGAATCATCTACATTACTAGATGCGTTTAATTCTTTTTCTTTAGTTGTAAATCTAAACGTATAATACCACAAATAGGTAAAGCTCTTTGCTAAATCACCGTTGATTGTACTATTAACTAAAAACGCATCAATTATTTGACTAAACTGATTACATACTTTAGACATAAACTCTATTGAGTCACCCGCATTTTCAAAGGATAAATACGGTACAACATAATTACCATCTTTAACACAGGTTTGTTGGTTGAAATTAACTGTCCATCTTGCATTACTCTTCATGTTTTTAAGATTAAAGTAGTTGTTATTAAATGCTTTTAGATTTTTACCTACTCCTGTCTCTACATATCCTACACCAAAAATAAATTTTTGAACATTTTCAGGTAAAGTAATTTGTTGTACCCCTCCTTTAAACTGTGTTTGATTTAACTCAGTCTTTAATAATGGTACGTAAGGTTTGTCTAATTGTTGTACTGCAACACATTTAGTTTCTATTGCCTGTCTCTTACCATTAGTAGTTGTTGAACTATTTTTTATATAATTACTTCTAGTTAGTGTGTCTCCACTTGTATTAGATAATGATGGAATTCTTCGTATTTCAGATAAATAATTTTGAACGATATCTCTATTTACACTTGATATTAATCCGTCTGGCATCTGTAAAGAATATTTTGTTGCTCTAACTCCTTCAAATGAAGTTTGAAAATCTCTAGTTGTAATATCGTGAGTAACACTTGTAATTAGATATGGACCATAAAACATTGGTACATATCTTAGATTAAAATACATTGTTGGTTGAATCATAACATTACCCATTGAAGTTACACTACAGTTATAACTTGCGTTTTTATAAAAATTATAAAGATTTGCCGTTTCTTGAGAAACTTTCTGTCCATCAGCCATTGAACCCATGTCAGATAGTATTTGAAAGGTTGGTGCAATATTTTTTCTTTGCGCCATATCAATCGATATTGATTTAAAAATTTGTTGGTTTTGCACTCCAAAATCTACGTTAAACGCAACTACTTTATTTCTATTAGAAAAATTAGTTACTCCATCTTCAGAGGAACGTAAAGGAGATAAAGCCGGTTTAGTTATATCAAATGAATCATCACCATAAAGATAGTTGTCATTTTCCGGTGACGTATTAATAGTTTCAGAAACTTTACCGACATATATTGCTAAAAATTTAGGTTCGGAACCATGTGTGTCAACCTCTAAAAACGTACCAAAAGTATTATTCCCAATATCACTAAAAGACGGGTCAGGCATTCCTTCTTTTACTCTTAAATTTCTACCATAAAAATTAGAATAAGATGGTGTAGGCATAAATATAAAATTATTTTTTTCTAAAATGGTACCTAAGAGTGAAAGTACACTAGCAGATGAGTTTGCGGTCTTTAAGGCACTTCTTAAATCTTCTATATTAATAACAACCTTATCACCGATTGGTCTATTTGCCTTGTCCATAAATAAAAATTGTTCAAATAGGGTTTTGTTTTTAACGTCTTGACCTGAAATCCATCTATCATTAAAAGTTTTAAATGTTGACCATAAATCATTTTTAATTGTATTACCATCTAATTTTGAAATTCTAACCTGTGTTGGATTTACTTTAACGGAGGGTAATGTTTTATTAAGTGTTCTAAATATTTGATTTAACATATCATTTTGATATGTTATTTGACCCGATAGAAAACTTTCGAAAGTTTGTTGAAAATCACTTGAAGTTAAATTATTATTATTATACTTCTGTGTTGCAAAAACTTTTATTATTTGTGATAGGTCTCTTACATTTTCTTCAGTAAATCTAATATCCATTGTCGGAAAAAAATCGGTAACAAATGAACCGTCATCGGAATATCTCATATTTTCCTCAATATAGTCTCCGACATATTCATATAACGCGTCCCACGCTTCAGGATTTAATCCTTTACTCGTTGATACAGTAGTACTATTAGTTGATGTTGGAACAGTTCCCTCAACATATAAGTCGAAATTTATTGGTTCAATAGGTTTTATACTTTCGTTAGTTGAAAACGAATTAAACACCCTCCTATTAAATCTACCGGGGTTTCCGATTTTTAAAATTATATCTCTTTCGGCTATTTGTATATTATTTAAATTAACAAAATTATTTAATTGTGCGTCTGATATTTTTTTAACATCAATTTCTGAATCATTACTTAATTCGGGTTTTTCAACAATTAATAAACTTTTCATTACTCTTTCAATATTATAGTTGTATTCAACATTAAAAGACCCTAAGTACTCATTATCATTAATAGCAGAAGGGTTGAATACCATGTCTTTGTAATCTTTTTCTTTTTTACAGAAATTTAAGAAATGTTTTTCAAATTCATCTAACATTTCTTTTGAGAATATCGCAAAAATTTCTTCTATAGATTTATACTCTTTTTCACTATCTTTATTTAGTAGATTAAACGCGTTTTGTTCATCATATTCATTATCAATATATTTAATATATTCATTTGTTTTTGGTTTTTTAATCCATTGGTTATCAAAGTAACCAAAATTAGAAGCTCCCCATAAAGGTCTAACATTACCATTCTGTATCGATTTATTATTTATATCAATATTTTCAGTCATATGTCCTTGAGAGTTTAAACACTCTCTTTGAGATTGGACAAATTTTAGATATCCTGAGGATGGTATAATTAATAATTTATTAGAAGAGTCTTCAACATCAAAACTTGTATTACCTTCAATATCGTAATATTGAAAATAACTACTATATGTTAGAGTATTGAGTACATTATCTTGGTCATATCCTACAGGTAAGAAATTAGTCTGTGATTGACCTAATTTAAAATTACCATTATTAAATAAGTCATCTATTTCGTTACTACTATAAGTAATTAGAGGTGATTTACCTGTAAAAAATTTATAGGTATCATTAACTACTTGAGGATAAAACCCGTTTTTAGTAAACTGATAATTAAAGTTAACGGGTATTCCTACATTACTTAAAGGGTTGGGTATTGTTCCCGGAACTATCTCTGTTTTTTGAGGTACATAAGCAAATGTTCCTCCTGTATAGTTTTGTACATTATAAACTTTATTTATATTGTTAGTTATGGGGTCATAAGCATTTACGTAATTAAAGTCTTTCCATATATCCTTTAAAATATCTCCATTACCTTTTTTATCTTCTTTATAGCGATGCCATACCGAACCATATTTTAGTAACCAAAGATAAGGTATCTTATGTATTGCGGCAAATTTACTGAGTCCAGCATAAAAATAATCTCCCCATTTAGTGGTTTTAACTCCACTATCCAATTCATTACGTGTTAAGTATTTTTCGCTAAGTGTTGGTAATGGTAGTGAATTTAAATATAAATAACCTAACCCTACATAGGCATTTTCTTCACTAAATGTTTCTCCTGAAACCCCTTTTAATAACCCATTAATGAAATAGGGGGTATTTAAAAGTGATGTAGTCTGTAATGAAGTTAAATTATTAGTCGCACCATCATAGTTAGTTCCGTAGTCTATAGGACTTTCAGTTAAATAAAAATCTTTATTTTCTCGATTATTATAATAAGACTTAACTTGGTCATTAGTATTATATTGAGTACTATCGCTTGAGTTAGTGATATTTTGATTAGGTGCCGCCGGTTTGTTTTTTTCATATTGAAAATATGTTAAATACCTATTTAAGTATCTTTCATCTTTGTCTGTTTGGTCATCAAACGTGGCTATACTCTTCTTTAAAATATTAAAATTCATAACATCAGTAGTACTATTCGCACCGTCTATACTACCAACTTCTACACCTTTAGATGTATTCTTTTGTAGCCAACTTAAATTATTAAAAGGAAAAACATCCATTAATGTTATAGAATTAGATGAACTTCCAGTAATATAATCTTCTAATTGTTTTACCGATTCTACTGAAGAAATAATTTCAGTCGAACTTGTTGACATACTCTCTAAACTATAGATACCAAAATCTATATCAACATATCCTTTTATATAATCTTGTGTGTAGATGTCTCTTGATTTTCTTGCCCAAAAACTACCTTGACCGTTATTAGAAATTGAAGATAAATAAGAGTTAAAGGTGGAAGCATTAAGACCAAATTCTTTTAAGATTTTCATTAATTCAGGGCTATTATTTAGACCTTCTTTTATGTTGACCGATTCAAAATCAGCTAAAACATTGTATAATGTTTTTCTAAAGTTATTATCTCTTATTACTTTACTATAATTGGAACTTAAGTAGGTACGTTCAAAAATTTCATAGAAAAACGATACATACTCTTCATTTACATATGGTTCACTCTCAAACGGAAATTCAACCGCATTGACTCCAATATACTTAGAAACTTGTTTATCATTTCCGTAATTAATATTAACTTTTGGTTTATCTCTTTCTAAAGATGCTGTTAAATATTCTTCAACAAATTGTATCTCAGGCCATATAGTATAATCCCATCCTTTTATAGTATTAATAACTTGCGGTTGTCCAGGGTATTTTAATGTATATTTTGAATCTCCATTCTCTGTGACTTCTTCTTCAAAATATTGTGGCCATGGATAAACTATTTTAGTGTTTTTTAATGTATCAGATAATCCGTCAACTTTTACTTGGTCTAACATATTTTTACCGTCCACACTAAAAGATTTTTCAGGTGGTATTATTGCACTTAATCGATTTGGGTCTGTTCTAACATTCCAAGCTGCGGTATGAGTCTCATCCATTAAACGATAAAAGGCCTCCGCGTTGGCACATATAACTGCCATAACATTATTAATTGTTGGATTAAAACCTAATCCAATATCTGAACTAATAATTTTTTTGGCTAACGCTTCGGATAGTTGTTTTTCAATAGTTTCTCTTTTTTCTTTAAAAGTATTTTCAATTTTACCTAATTTAGCTAAAAAAGAACCGGTGGAAAAGTTTTTATCTTGTATTACATTACCAAATTTAATTAAAACAGAACCTTCTTCATTTTCGGTTATTTCACCGTCAGGACCAATATAGTATGTCTTTGAACTTATGGCAAATTGTGATTTTAATTCGGCCTCAAATACTGATAACTCTTCGGGAGTTGGTTCACTTCCTTTTCGTATAGTATATGTCGTTTTATAATTAATTCTTGATGGGTCATCAAGTCTCTCAGTTAAATCACTACTCTTAATATTAACAGATATTTCAGCTGGATGTTTCTTACCTTCAATAATATAAGTACCGGGGTCATAAAATGTAGGACTACTTTTTAATGTCTGATTTCCCTCATTAATAATACCTTTTAACTTAGATAGGGCGGTTTTTTTATTCTGTTCATTAAGTTCTTTTTTAAAACCATATAACACCGAACTTTTAGTGTCGTTTAAAATAAAAATAGATGATGGGTCTATGTACGTATCAAACCAATTTTCATTAAGACTAGGATAAATCTTTTTTCTATATTTACTAATATTTTTTTCATATTCAACTACATCATTTAGAACTGACATATCTTCTTTTGAATATGCCTCCATCACAAACCTATTGAAATACTCTAACCTCATTCTCATTTGGTTCATAGTTATCTCAGGGAAATCATCATCAATTAATCCCTTTGCTTTATATAAGGAATAAACTTCTTTTATTTTCTGCATCCCTTTAGTCGTTTCTATCTTATCAACCCCTACAGTACCATCTTCAGTACCGTTAGTATTATTATCAACTTCATAAGTCTTAGGGTACATATGTGGTGTGGTATAGATATAGTCTAATAACGTGTCTTGTAAAAACGCGTGAGATTTGGCGACATACGAAGTAGTGATTTTATAACTACCATCAGACGGGTCAAATCTAGCATTAAAATCTTTTAGTATTAATTCTAATTTAATAGCTTTACCAAAATGACCTTTTACCGTTAAAATAAAAATAGGATAGGGTAAATGCATAAAAATTGAATATGGAGATTGGTCCCCTCTCTCAAACAAAACTCTACCTTGTACGTCAGTCATTTCAATACTAACTGTAGGAACAAAGGCGGGATTCATTTTTATATTAATTCTCGTTATACCAAGTAGTTGTGTGTCGACACCTCTACCCGAACTAAAAATATCATTTTCTGAACCACCTTCTTTTTTTCCTGGTAGAAATTGGTCAGTCCAAGAAGTATCAAAATATTTAGGGTCTTCGTTATCTGCTCCCGTTAAATTAACATTAGGTTCTTTTTGATTTTGAGCCCTTCCTTCTAAAAAGTTAACTTTAAGTTGTGCTACTCCAACATTTCTTACACTATCATCATAATTTGAACCAATAGCCAATTTAGTTCTTGGTATGACTCTCGCCTCTAAATTAGCATAAGTAATTAAGTTTTCTTGTTTAACATTACGCTCCTGTACAGTCCCGTCTGAATTGACGACTTTGTTTGGGTCTACAACTATTACATTATCATAGTCGGTATCCACATATACGTTTTCATTTCCAAAAAATTTGTTATCTGCCATAATAGAAGAAATGGTTTTCTACCGCCGCCTTATAATCCTGTAGAGAATTTGTTAATGGAAACGGAATAAAGAGTAGTGCGTTATCAGGAATATTAGACTCTAAACCACCATATTTAGGATTTGCGGCTAATATTAACCATCCAAAGTAAGGTGATTCATAAAACTCATAACTTATCTTATCTAACCTACTACGTCCCGTTCTAAAAATAAACCTTTTATCTGATGGTTTAGATGGTATATTAACAAAAGGCACGACAGTCTGTTGACCGTTAACCAAAAAATCCGTATATCTATTCCAGTATCTCATAATTAATTGAATGTGCTTTTACCATTAAACTCTTGTTTAGTTCCTTGATTTAATCCGGAGTATAATTCGTTAAAGTACCCATCTTTAGTACTATTAATATAGTCCTTAGGTACATTAATATAAAGGAATATTCTTTCTTTTTCTTTGGCGAATGGTGAATAGTCATTGAATTTTTTTACTGATGAGCGTTTACTAAATCTATTTAACTCTCTTTCAGTCTTATTAGATACTTTCGTATAATCGCTATTTAATCCGTCCACAGTGTTGTTAACATACCTAACCCATTTATTTATACCGTTAATTCTACCATTTAGTAACTTAGTTATTAACTGTTCTTTATTATTTAAAATTTCTTGATACATCGCGTTCATTAATCTAGCACTTTCAATTCCTTCATTAATTTCTAATGAAAAAGTATATGAACTATTCCAATCTTTTTCTACAAGTCTATTGTTGTCAACAAAAATTTGATTGTAGTATTCAGATAAATCAGTACCTAAAGTAGTCATATCATTTACCATTTCTTCATAAGTGGTATTTGCATTTTTAGATGTTTTATCAACATTAGAAGTACCACTAATAGAAACTTGTACATTTCTCGGTTTAGTTGAAAACCCGTCAGTGTTAGTTAATACAAAATTAACTTTATCTATTGTTTTAATTAAACTTAGTTGATTATTAACAACTTTAGACATAACACTCATATAATTAGAAATAAAGTTAGGTTTTATTTCATTAATAGCGTTTTTTACATTAAACTTATACAAATCAATGTCAGTTTGTTGAAAATTCTTATTATTTATTTTTTTAAGTAATGGTGAAGTTTCACTATCAACATCGTCAATTATCTCATCAAATAAATCATTGATTCTATTCTGTAATATATCTTCTTGAGGTTTTCCAAATAACTCAGTGGTAACAGTAGTCCCTGTAAACCCATCTGTATAATACCCCAATATTTTACCTTCACTATAATTTCTCTCACTTGTAAAGTAAGATAAACCATCTAATGAGTAATTTGTTGCGACTTCATTTAAAGATTCAGTAATAGAATTTGCATAATCTTGTACATTTATAATTGCATCCGCCATAATTTGTTTATATGATTTTTGCCCACTATTAGTTGAAATATCTGTACCTGGATAGGTGACAATCTCTTCAGTTTGATTAACCCCAATAGTTTGTCCGTTAACAGGTATATCTTCATTTGTTGGTCGATTATCTGAACCAAAAGGTATACTACTGTTTATTTCCTCCCAAATTTCTCTATTTAAATCTTCTCTTTGTTCCGTCACAACAGACCTATCGTCATATACTTCTGTATTTGCGTAGTAGTTAAATGATAATGCGTTTTGTAATCTATTAACAGGCTCTTTTAATCCTTGACCACCAATAAAGAAAAATGACATATTAACATCCGCCAACATAGGTTGTACTCCAATACCTTCAGGATTTAAATCAAAAACTAACGGTTCATATGTTATTGAAATTTGATTAATAGCTATTTTAGTATGGTAAAAATCTCCAATTCTTAAAACACATATTGGAGGGGCACCGTAAGATGTATTTTTTGCATTAAACTCTGTTGGTCTTCCATCGTCACCTATAACAGGTATAGTGTCTCCAGGTCGTATACATTGTTGTAAAAATGTTAATCTAGAATTTAATCCTTCAGGTGTGGTAGAATGAAATGCTGGTTGAAAGTATTTTATTTTTTCTTTAATACCATCGTAAACCATAGGTGAACTTTCTTTAACTAAATTAAAATAATCACACTCAGTTAATAGTTTTCTAACTATAATCTTAGCAACCTCTTCTCTTTGTTTTTCTACTGTTTGATTTTTAACGATAGGTATCGGTTGTGTGTTTTGTTCAACATCATTAGAGACTGTTGGAGGAATAATCTCTTCATCAGTTACGGGTGGCTCTTCAATAGGGGGAGGTACTTCTACAACCGAACTAACTCTAACTCTTCTACATTTCATCGCATTTACTGAATATATTTTATCATTACCCACTAAATCTTGTGTACAGTTGGTCCCATCAATATTGGTTTGTTCTCCTTGTGGGTCTTCCTGTATGATTAATTTACCTTCATCGACCCATTTTTGTAATGATTTTTGATTTTCATCGAGTAAAGGTAAAAAATATTTTTTTACACTATCAATTCTTCTTTTAGACAACGCCTTGTTATAAACTGCAGAATTTGGTGAGGATGCTGAACCTTGTAATAATACACTAACGGTGGCACCTGCATTTAATGCTTCGCTAACTTTTTTAATAAATAATTGTGTTTTATATAGAACTCCTGAAGTTTCCCCAGTTAATACATTATCTTGAAAAAATTGGTCTACGTTTGATTTTTCATCTGCGTTTGCAGTATTATTATATTGTGTTTGTAATGCGATATACCCTTTTAATGTGTTATTATATACTTCGGTAGTAGTTGTAGATGTAGAATTTTGAGGACCAGGTACATCATTATGAAAATAATACCCAAAATCAAAATCAGTCGATTGTACTTTATTTTCATATTCCTCGACAGTAACATCTTCGTCTCCTGGTATGTCAGCATTAATAATATCAAAATTTTCTTTTACTTCTTGACCTACAGATGAATTTACAACTATATCATATATATCACTATAGGTAAATTGTGGAAACCTTAAGGCTAACTCATAGATATCGTACTTTCTACAACCCGCAAAAAATGAATCAACAATTCCGTTAATTTTATTATTATTACTTTCATTGGCTAATTCTTTATCCACTATAGTATTTAATATGGAAGGGTGGTCAACAACAATTTTCCAACTTAAACTACCCTGTCTAGTCGTATTATTATAGGTATATATTGGTTCAGGTCGACCTAAAAATTCATTGGTGTTCCAGTTAGCACTATTTTGTTCACTAACTTTCATATCATATGGTGGAAACCACATAATTCTACCTCCGTTAGGTCCTCTCTCACAATGTGGTAAATCTTGATAAGTAAATCCTTTTTTTCGTGATGTTCTCCACGCTAAATTTTCTAATGAAAACATATATTTTTTAACACCTTCACTACTAAACTCATTACCTGTTAAATTAGTGGTGTCTGTACCTCTCATAGGTGCAATATTTAAATTATATGTACTATCTAAAACAGAATAAGTAAAACGTCTATTACTTGTTGTCATACCTTCGGTTTTTTGTAAGTCCGCCATAGAAAAATACGGAGTGTCTTTGGTAAAGACTCTACAGTACTCTTTACCAACAATAGCCCCTCCTTCATCTTTATATGCTATTACTCTTGAACCTTTAGTTAATTCTCTTGTCCCATCATGAAAAACTTTAGATATTTGGTCTATCGCGTTACCAACGTGTTGTAACTTTCTAACACCTATAACCTCATCCGCGGCATTGATTAACTTTTGAGTATTATCTAATATAGAACCAGAAGTGAACGTATAATCCCCTGTACCATCAATAGATTGAGTTGCGGTAAATGTGTTTTGAACTCCTTGTTCATTCCAATCGGTATCTATAGTACCAAAAAACTCGGCACCAACACCAACTTTTTGACCCGCCCTATCTTTATATTTAGGTGAAACCCATGTAAAACCTCCCTGTAATCCTCCTCCGTCATATGTTGAGGACTGATTTAAACCAAATTTATACGTATTGTCTTTTTCTTCGTTTTCGTATATTTTAGCAATTTCATCATACCCATAAACGGGAGTTTGTGTTTTATTACCATCTCTATCTAAGGGTAGTGACTCAGCAGGTGCGACAATATCCTTCATTTCTTGTTGTGAACTACCTACATAATAATTTTGTTTAGGAACCTTAGTGAATAGGTCGGTTAAAAAGTTTTTATTATAATCAGGTATATACCTATTCATAGATAAACCTTTAAATAATCTTGACCTCTGCCCTCCTCCTGTATTATCCAAGAATATTTGCATTCCTGTTTTTTCTGTAGGTAACCTTAAAACTCCTCTTTTATCAAATAAACCCGTTATTTTATTTGCTATTTGATTAAAGTACATCTGTTTTGGTACATCACTAAAGTAATCTCCAGGTATCCATGAGTAAGGCGAATAAATTCCACTTATACGACTAATAAAATCTAAACCTTTACCGATTAAACTTTTTGGTACGGATATTTTCCAATCTCTTTCTATTACTGATTTGTTACCTGTAACTATTCCAAGTAAATCAAAAGGGTCAGATAAGGCGTCTAAGGCATTTACTCTACCTATTGTTTGTTGATAAGTCTCTTCAGAAACCCTATATTGAAATTCTGTTTTTAGTGACTCCGCAGCAATTCTTGCTAAATCAGAATCTTGAGATAGTGAACCGTTACTTCCTTGTGGATTTGAACTCGTTAGTAAATTAAATGAATTATAAGTAGATGCAATAAAATCATAATAACCACTTTTACCAATTAATGCGGGTACACCATTGGACATATTTAAATTAAGTGTGTTACTAAAACTTGTTACTGAATTAATAAAAGATACGTCATCAATAGATTTAGGTTCCCCATAACCTCCTGGTGGGCCGTATTGGTTTTTAATATATAATGAATTACCTTCTCCTGAACCAATAGTCTCGACTTCTTGAGAGTCTATGACTCCAATATCATTAATATCTATTTGGCTCTGACCTGGCTGACTAGCAGGAGTAAAACCGTCACTATTGTAAGGTTCTAAATTTTTAACTAATAACTTCCTTCTAAAGTTTTCAGTTGAGTCAAATGATAATGGACTTTGCATCTATATATTCTTTTTAGATAAATAGATGGATATATAATTTTATATAACCACAGTTAGTAGATTTATCCGTATCCTCCGCCTAAATTAAAGTCGGTTAACGTACCTAACCTATTTTCTAATTGAGATTTTATTTTTACCATGGCGTCAGGATTATTAACAAGTAACGTACTTAACTGTTCTTTAGTTAGAGGGGAGTTCGTAGGTATTCCTTCAATATTTAGGTTTACTTGACCATTTACTGCTAATTGTACTGGTTCATTATTAGTAGGTTGAGTTACATTAAGACTTGATGTTTGAATAGTATTAACAGCAACATCTCTATCAGGTGTAGTTATTGCTTGTACTTCAACATCTCTATTAGGGGCATTTATAACCGGTGGTGTATTACCTGTTTGAACGTCCCTTTCAGGTGTATTTGAACCATTTATTGAAGGTACATTTATATTTAATTTTTCTAACGCCTCTTTAAGTCCATCAAATATCTCATCAAATTGTTCGTTAAAATCATAAGTACCTAATTTTAATTTTACCATAGCAAAAGTATCATTAATAAACTGAAATGTAGTCTTCGCCACTTTTTCTGCTTGTTCTGGAGTTACTTTAAGTTGTGTATTAATGGCTGCGGATAAATCAATTAATTCTTGAGGAATAGACAAATTTTCACCACCTTCTTTTTTCATCGCGTCTAATATTAGTGAGTTCGATTTTGATAGTGAACCTGCTATATCTGTAAATCCATCACCAGAAGCTAATTGTAATCTAGTCATATTAGTTAAAACTGATTGAGCATTCGAGATTTCATTTAGATAACCCATAGACTGTTTTGCAATGTCTATTTCAGACATATTATTAACATCTAACATACTCTGTAACTCACCATAATCACTTCCCACTAACTCATTAAACCCTTCACCTATTTTTTTGATTGAACCATCAGGCATCGTTATTTCCATGGTCCCATTAGCACCAATTTTACCTAAACTCGCAATTAATTCTTTTTGTTCTTCAGGTACCGTATTAAATCCATCGAGTAATTTTAATTTTTCAGTTCGTTGAGCTGAGTTAATTGCCATTTCTGAAAATTCTTGATAGGATTGTCCCGCAAGTTTGGCGGCCTCTCTAAGTCGATACATCTCAGTAACAGGTATATTAAATTCACCTGTCTCCTTATTGAAGTCTACTGAAGCTCCTGCCATATCGACAAGACTTGTTTGAAGACCCTCCATATCTGTTTGGGCCATATGTAATAATTGGAATGGGTCACCTAACGCTCCGACCGCACCTCCTAACATTTGGAATCCTGCGGCAGTTTCAATTGCTTTTTCAGGTGACATTAACTCATCAGCAAAACTAACAGTTTTACTCATGTCAATTCTTAAGGCTTGAGCTTCCGCAACCATTTTTGATAGACCTTGTACTCCATCTTTAAAGTTGTATGTTACCATTAACTTTAAATTCTTGTTAACCTCACTCATAAATGATGATACATTTACTCCGTATGACCTCGCTTCTTCAGTCATACTCTGCATGTGGTCAAGAGTTTCGTCTGTTGTATACCCTAATGTATCAAATGAAGTAGCCATTGTAGCTAATTCAGTTGAAGTCATATTAGCAATTTGACCTAAGGCTTGAAATCTAACAACTTGTTCATCGGTAAAAAAAGTTGTTCTCATCATTGAATTATTCAATGCTGCAAATAAACTAATATTATCTTCTATAGTGACACCAATACCTAATGTTGTTTTAGCGGCGTTAGCGGACATTCTCTGTATTTCGTCACTAACAATTCTAGTTTGACCTATTGACTCTCTAACCGCTTGAGCGGCTTTTGTGTTGTATCCACCAACATCTTGTATAACCGTTTTAACATCAGTTACACTCGCCATTAATCTTTGAGTGAAACTCTTTAGTCCAATATTAGCTAAATCTATTTGAGTATTGATGTTTTTTACATCATCACTAATACTTCCTGAACCTGAATTATTTGATTGAAACATAAAATAGTTTTACTATAAATATCGTTTACCTAGATTTTTGTCTTTGTTTTTCAATCTCCTCATTTTTTTTAGCAAATTCGGATGATAACTTGTCAATAAAGAATTTTCTCTCATATGTAGGCATAATTTGTAGGTCTGAGTAAGACATATTTACATGTTTACTTAGATAATAGAACTCATCAAGCATAACTTTCCTATAATCAGAAGAAAGGACGAAAAAACTCTGCCCCAAAAGTGATACGCACATTCACTTTTTCTCCTGACGGGGCCATAACAGTTCTATCTAGGTCTAATTTAGGTTCACAATCTGACATTGTGTTCCTAATAAATTTAGAATCCATAATAGGTAGCGTATTTATAAAAGTTGATATTTTTTCTCGGTTCTCATCACCGTCAATAGATACAACATGTTTTTCTAATCTTTTTGTAACAATTGGAACTGTGACACCTACAGGGTAACTTTCGTCTAAACGACTTAACTCAGTAGTGTCTCCTACGTTTAAAAGTCTACAGATTACATTAACACCTGTTTTTGGTAGGTTAAACTCAAATAATCCTTTATTATTTGGTTTAATTTTTGGTTGTAAGATATTTAATTCATCTAATAAAATAGTCGCATCAAAATCTTTTTTAGTTTTTGGGTCTTTTAATTTAAAATTATATTCAGGACCAAATGCGGTGTTTCTTAAAAATATTAAGATAGCTTCAGCATCTCCATCAAGTATATCATTGATATTGAAGTCTGGTTCGTAAATTTTATTCTTTAGTAATGTAGTAACTAAATTCTTATCCCCTGAAGATGATAATAATATATTTTCATCTTGAGCAGTTAAATACCCAACTTTAAGAGATTTTTTCTTATTTACGTAGAATATCCCTTGCGATGGTAATGGTACCACATCGTGTGGTAAGTCCATATTAGCTTGTCCGTATTGTTTTCCTTGGTCCATAATTGTTAATTAAAATAAAAAACCATAGAAGTATTATAACTCCTATGGTCTTAAATATATAATCTATTGTTCTATAATCAATACTTGTTTTATATTAGTATACCAAAATACATCTATCAGGACGTAATGTCGCTGTAATCGTAGCAAGTGCATCATCACCATACCCTAAACTATCAAAATTAACATCAGTTAAGAAGGTTCCTTGTAGAATCCATTTTTCAACTGCAACTCCTGTTGGGTCTAACATTTCTAAGTCTAAGTCTTTCTTGTATCCTGCTGCATACCCCATACGACCTGTTACGGACTCTGAATGTAATCTAACCCACTCCATTAAAGCTTGTGAGGCGGATGGACCAATTGGGTCACGGAATGTAACGTTTATCGTGTTCCACACGAATCTACCAGCCACATATGTGGATGTATTTAAAAAAGGAATTTCTGTTGACCCGATTTGGATGTTAGGTCTTGATGTAGACTCAACATACCAAGAATTAATACCCAATGATGATGGAAACGATAGTATAAATCGATTCTTCCTTTTTGGTTCATAGGGAACGGGCATTTTCATTAATAAGTCTGCCATTGTATTTTGGTTTTATATTTCTTTAGTTTATTTAATTATAAATATCCAGTTTAAAAGTTTTTCTATTTACTTTTATTTTTTTTTCAGTAATCTACTAGAGCAAATAAAATAATAATTTTTATTAAACTTCTTTTTTATCTCCTCCTTTAGTTAAATAGGTTTTAACTGGTTTATCTTTATATTCTTTATCTAAAAATGCTTTAATCTTTTCTACGTTGCCTGGGTCATCGTCAGAAAACCCAATCATCGGTATAAAATTATTTTTTATATCATTTTTAAGAAAGGCTTTTTTACCAATACTTTTACTAATATCTCTAACATACGAAATAAATTCACGTAACGCTTTAATTTTCCCTTCTTCAGGGTCCGCCGCGTTACCTTCACCGTAAGTTACGGGGTAATATCTATTAAGGTCCAAATAATCATTAATCATAATTGACGAGTCTTTTTCTTCATCACCTACCATATTACGATATTTTTTTAAATTATCAATTAAAGACTCCTTACTTATTCCATTATGGTCAGTTACTATCATATTGTAAATTGCGTCACGTAACACTGAAGGTGTATGTCCTCTTGCCGTTATAATTGAAAAAATTGAACCTCCGTTTATTGCTTCAACAAAATCATTCCAAGATGGTCCTGGTTTAGCTAACATTGAATCTATAATAAATGCTTTATCTCCTGTTACTCCAAAATTTCTATATGGGTCATTTGCGTACCCAATAATCATTTCATTCTTATAACTGAAGGGTTCTTTACCAATCATCCCCCTGTAATCTGCAAAATCCTCAGTAGACATCCCAATCTCTTTATTGTCATCAGAAAGGAGAATTATTTGTGTGGGCATAGTGGCTATATTATCATCCCAATCAAAAGCATAATACTTTAAATCAGGATTACCTTCAGGGTCAAACCCTTCACGTAATTGTTTTTCATAATAAAACTCCCTTATAACCTTCTTTAAACTCATACTTCTATTTTTTAATAGTGTTAAGTTTTTCAATTAATCTCTCTAACTGATTCTCAGAAATAACAATATTTTGAGGTTTTTCAGAGAAAGACTTATTTCCATTAGCTTTAATTTCTAAAGCTTCACTAAGTGTTTTTTTCTTAAATTCCATTATTTTTTTTATTTAAACGTTTAATTGGCTAAGAGGAGGGATAATTCCCCCCTCAATTTAATAAATAGTCAGATATTAAATATCTTCAAAAGATGCTCCTGTAGGTGTAATTAAGAATTCAATATCAATGAATTCAAGTGCTCTTGTAGGTTTTAAGTAAATTTTACCCGTCAACGTATTTGAGTCTAAATCTTCAGGAGTTCCAGAAACTGTCACTCTAAAGTCAATTAAACCTCTATCTCTTCTAATACTATCTAAGATTGGATTAACTGAGTCTAAGAATTCTTGTCTTACTTGTTCGTCATTTTGTTCAAACAACAACCTAACAGCCACTGCCGAAATTAATTTACGAGCTTGTAATAACAATCTTCTTACGTTTATTCTATCAAGTGCTGATTCCTTAACTTGTAAAGTTTTATTACCCCAAATAACTGTACCCACATCAGAGAAGGTTGCTATTGGATTTAATCTACCTTGATATAGTGTATCTCTGTCTTCTTGTGTTAACTTTTTACGTGCTTTAACAGAATTAACTAATCCTCTTGTATAACCTGCAGTTGCAAACCAAGGGAAAGCGATATTATCTGTTAATGCCAAGTTTCTAACAACTTCACCTGTTGGTGGGAGATATATTTGAGTATTATTTACCGAATCTCTCGTTAAAATCCATGGGTAATAAGTTGCGGTATAGTTTGAATCAATTCCTGTGTCTTCTAAATTATCTACCGCTTCTTCAGGATAAATAAAGTTAGTATCAAAATCACCTAATGTTGGTGTAAACATTTGATAATCAGGAGTTGTACAAATATAAACCGAATCCGCTCTATCTTGTTCTACCATGTCAATTGCAGACTCAACTAAGTTTGAATTATTTACATAATCAATGTTTGGTGTTGCAAAAACATTTATATTAACTGATTCAGGATTATTAAAGGTATATTGACCCCATAAGTAAGCGTAATAATCAGTATTAGCCCAAGTTAATTGGTCAGGACCCGTAATTTGTTTAAATGCCCCCCAACCTGTAGCCGTAGGATAAGAGATTGAAGGTGCTGCACCTTTTCTAAATCCTGCCGCTCCTAATTGGTATCTATCACCATTAGTTCTATATTCTCTATATATGTCCCATCCATCGAAACCTCCTGATGGTGCTACAGTGAACTTACGTGCATTTAATCTGTAATAAGGACTACCCTCTTGTGGTTCTGAATCAAAACTTGCGTCTCCAACTTCGAAAGCTGTTTCACCCGAAGTAACATAATTAGACGATATTGTGATGACAGTCGCTCCTGAATCCATGTGGTAACCTTTAGTGAGGTAAGACCACGGTTGTGAGTCAGTAGCAGTAGCTAAGTTAGTAGGGTTTTGTTTTCCTTTATATTGGAAGAAATCTGAATCTATTCCAACTGTATTAGAAACACCTAAGAAAGTTCTTCTAACTCTATCTCCTGAACTTCTTGTTTCATTATCAGTACCTGTTGCAGAACCGAATGGTGGATTCCAAATAACTTCACCTGGTGTATCATATTTAGTTTTATATTCTAAGAAAGGTGATTTAACTCCTGAGTATTGTCTTGTTTCATATCCTCGGAAACCACAAGGTAATGAATCCATAGGTGCATCTTCATTCATTTCTAACATGATAAATCTTGACCTTAGTTCAAAATCACCATTAGATGTACCTATCTTCTTAGCTACAAAACTGTTTTGGTTTACATCCATTGTACAATTTGTAAATTTTTCTAAGATTACAGGATTAGCATCTGTATCAAAAAAGTCACGAACCGCAACGTCAAATGTTCCATTATTAAATGAAATATTCATTATGGAAACTTTTACTTCTTTATTTGCTGAATTACCATCAGAGACTGTTAAAAATTTAAACATATTATAAACTTTATTACCTCTTAATTCTGAAACCAAATATGGTGTTTCAGGTGTTTGATATCTATCAAGATACCAACCAATACTAGTATTAGTACCAGCATCTCCTCTCGCACTTGGTAATGCAGTTAAAGAACAATCAAGTCCTCTTACTTTACCTAACCTATAACCTGTATTTAATAAGTTGTAATACTCTTCTTCTAAGAATAATGGAACTTCCGCTTTAGGTTTAGCAAAATTAGATTTACCAAATACCTTTGATACGTAATTAGAATTTGCAATATTAAATGATGTATTAAATGTGAAAGTGTCGTTATCCGCAGTTAAACCACTTATACCAAATGTTGCGAATGGGTTTGTTGATATTGCTGAAAATGCTCCTGTACAGTCAATCATCACATCAGTTAAACCTGACACTTCGTAAACTGGTCCATCATCGGTAGTGTATGTATCAATACCTCTTGAACGTAATGTCCCCACAACTAAATCGTGGTATTCACTCATAGGTGTACCCGTATAGTTAGTTATGTAAACTTCAGCAGTTCCTTCGTAATTTAATCCGCCTGTATTAGTTAAGGTAGTAACACCAAAACCAAAACCTGTACCATTATATACTCCTGAGTTTTCAGTGAATAACGCGTAATACCATGGGTCATTAACTGACGCATTTAAAACGTTATTTTCAAACTGTACATTATTAACAGCGAGTACATTTGTATTACCTGTATAATTAGGTGTCGATGACGCTCCTGTTATACTACTATAAGTAGAAGCACTTACCGCTCCCCAAAAGTATGAAGTACTACCTGAATTTGCTGGATTAGCAATTTCTTGATAAAAATATTTTTTGAAGTCACCCTCTAAAGTCGACTCTCCACCCGTATATGTCTCATAAGGATGATTTATCACACCTAAAATACTAGCTGGTAAACCACCATAGTTGGTGATAGCCGTGCTTGTGGATGTTCCTGAAACACCGGAGAATGCAATAGTGAAAGGACCCGAAACAGATGTTGCTGTAGTTCCTGTACTATCTAAGTTACCGATAGTTTTTATTGACCATGAAGGTCCCGCGTCGTACCCCGATAGTCCAAGTACTCTTGTAACAAACAATTGATTTGATTGTTGAAGATACGATTTAGCTATATAAGCTGCCTCATACTTAGGTATCTGAGTATTCACGAATTTAGTTGGATTTGTACCACCAAAATAGGATTGGAACTCGTCAAAGTTTGTGATGAAAATCGGCTCGAACGCTGGTCCCGAAATTGTTTCACCCACTAAACCAAGAGTAGTTACACCTACACTTTGTGCTACAAAACTTAAATCTCTTTCTGATGTGTAAACACCCGGAGATACGAATACTTTGTTAGATGTCGCCATGTTGTAATTTTTTCTTAAGTTTTATTTATAGATAAATATTACGAAAAAGATGAAAAAACTATTACATAAAGACTATATTTATAAAGAGTAGGAAAAAATTCTACCTTTTTTCTACTTTTTAAAAAAACATGGATGAGTAAAATAAAAAACATAAAAATTTCACCTGAGTCACATCAACTACTAAAAACTTATTGCGAAAAACACGGACTTAAGATATACAAGTTCTTAGAGAAGATGATAGAGGAAAAGTGTAAGGAACAAAAAGATATATACGGAGAATAGTTAAACTAATCTGGCCTTAGCCTTTAATACTGAAGATTTAGTATTATCGGTTTTGACTACATCGATTTTTATTAAATCGTTTGTAGAAACCTTAATGATTGGAACATCGTCTCCAATATAGTTGTTATTAATATATGTAGAATAACTGTCGACATTGGTAGATTCTAAAATGGATAAGTCCACTTCATATCTATAAGTTTCAGTAAGAGCAGTGGTGCCGCTTGTAAATAGAATATCTAAATCAAAATTCTTAGGGTTAGATGGAAATTTCTTTGCTCGTTTACTACTGTTAAAAGTTTCAACTTCAAAAACAGTAGAGGTTCGTGAAATCGCTGGTGAAACCTCAAACTCTTCCTCATCTAATAAAAACCCCATCATTAAAAATTCATAACTTTGGACATAGTATTTTCTTTTTTCTAATTCTAATACCGACTCATCTGACGAACTGTTTAATATCATAGGTATATAATGTCCTTTAATTTCAGTATATGCTTGTCTTGATGAAAAAGTCTGTAATACTTTTCTATTAAAATCGTTAAGATGTCTCATTTTATTACAGAAAATTTTAACATTATAAGTTATATCAACAGGAACAGGTTGAGGTATTTTATAAATATCCATACCCTTTCTCTGCCCATCCCACGTAGGTACTTTAGCATAATAAAATTGTTTTCTATTTGGTATTGTATATTGTAGAGACGGATTAGTTCCAAACTTAACGTCTGGATTTCTTACTGTGGCGACAAATGGGGGTTTTATATTTTTATCTAAATCTTGAAAATTCCAAGATTCAGTAAATTGAGCCCAGTTCTGAGTAGTTATAATTAAATCAATTGTATTAATTTTTTTACCACTTACAGAAATACCTAAATCTTCTTTAACAAAATCTAACATACCCCTATCTAAATCTGCATGTAATATTGATTTAGGTAAATAAGTTCCGTCTTTTTGGATTTGCTCAAGCAACTCCTCCCTCCTCTGAAGTAAAATTTTATCAGGAGTTAAAGGTAAATATTTTTTTACATTTTTAGGTAGTGCCATTATTTTATAGTTTCACTGATAAAAAAAACTTTATTTTTTGAATTAATCATTTCAACCTCGTTGGCTTTATAGATTGGTTTTTCGCTATCTTTTCTAACAAATGAGTCGTACTTATACGGATTATAAGTAATTACATTTTCATTAGGTTCTTCAGGTAAATCTTCACACGGATAATTACAAAATTCCATTAAATCTCCAATAACAAAGGCGTGGACGTTTTTTCTCATCTCATCCCTTACTTTTTCTTTTCCACCTTGTCTAACTCTGAACTCTACGTCCTTTAATTTAACATAATCGGCATACATTACAATCTTACCTTTGTAAGAAACTGAAAATGTGTGTTTGTGTAAATTATAGTAAACCATAACTTTTTTACCGATATAGTTTGTTTCTTGATTATCGTTACCACATTTATGACAAACATAAGGGTCATCACCACCTTCACTTAAATTCCAAGACCAATCGCAATCATCACAAACTACTTTTTCGCCCTCAATACCTTCACACATGTACGACATTTGGTTCTTAATTAAATTTATTTCTTTTATTAATTTTTTCATATCCCTCTAAATTCACCGTCATTAACAGGTGCTCCAATTATACTTCGATAAAAGGGTTTAAATCCACCATAAGTATGTTTATTATCACTAACCACTCTACCATCATTTACAACTGAATAATATCTTACTCTATCTACTGTTTCATAATATCCTATATAATCACCATACTCAATATCTATCTGTAATTCATCCAACGCATCTTGATATACCCCAACTTTTAAATTACCTGGCTCCATTTGAGATAAATTAGAATTAGCATAATTTTGATTATCAGGTAACTCTATAGTAACATAACCCCTAAATTCAACAGGAGGTAAGAATTTAATACCATCTTCTTCAGTCTCACCATAAACATCATCGGTTTTTGTTTTTTGTCTATCAACACGATATAAAACTAAAGTAAAATTCATATCACCCTCAAGCCATTCGCGCCCCATATTTTGTTCTAAACCAAAATCTTCGGAACCAAAAAACTTCTCTAGTCTTGTTATAGGTATCTTTCTATTACTCATATATTGATAAATAGTTAGTTTATAGTTATATTATAAATATTACATTATGGAAAGTAATAAAGATAAGTTATCAAAAATACCTGAGGTTAGGGCGCAACGTATATTAGAAGAATACGATGGGTTCAATAATTATATATCTACCATTCAAAAAAACTTTAAAGAAAAAAAATATTTTAAACTAACTAGAGCTCAAGCAGACTACATTAATAGTTATCATTTAAGAGTACCTAAAATAGCTAGAAAATGGGTTAATTTAGATAGTTATTTTGGAAAAAAAATGATGGAGGATAAATTATTAACAAAAATTCCTGAAAAAATATACATAGAAAAGTTATTAGTTGAAAAAGATAAGTCTTTTCATATATGGGGTAAAGTTTTTGATAGTGAGAAGTTACATTCATTTTGGTTACCTCGCGTTGCACTAATTAAGTCTCAGGAAATAGAAAAAGTTGAAATTAATTATGAAAAATATTCTCATAGACCACCATTAGACCACCAAATAGAATCTATTGAAAAATTAGCAAGTCATAAAAAATATATTTTAGCCGATGATATGGGACTTGGTAAAACAACTTCTACAGTTATCGCAGCCTTAGAAACAGGAGCAGAAAGAGTATTAATTGTATGTCCCGCATCGTTAAAAATTAATTGGAAACGTGAAATTCAAAATTACACTAAAAAATCAATATCAATCATTGAAGGTAAAAAATGGGAAAGTGCCGATTTCGTTATTATTAATTATGATATATTAAAGAACTTTCATAATATTAAAAACAAAGAAGAATCAATTATTTTACAAGAGGGTTTTGATTTGGTTGTAGTTGATGAAGCTCATTACATTCAGAATGTCCAAGCAAAAAGAACTAAACTTATTAATGACATTATAAATTCAATAGGTAGAGTATGGTTATTAACTGGAACACCAATGACATCGAGACCAATAAACTATTACAATTTATTAAATTTAGTTGAATCACCCGTAGCATATAATTGGATGGCATATGTTATTAGATATTGTGAAGGATACCAATTTAATGTTGGTAACCGTAAAGTATGGAACGTAAATGGGTCATCTAATCTCACTGAACTAAGGGATAGAACTAAAACCCACGTACTAAGAAGATTAAAGCAAGACATCTTAGATTTACCTGATAAAATTATCACACCCGTTTACCTTAATTTAAAATCTAAAGAATACGTTGCCCTAATGGGGGAATACTATGATTGGGTAGAAGATGACAGAGAAAAAAAATCTTTAACGGTACAATTTTCCATGTTAATGAAAATAAGACAAATAATTGCGGAAAATAAAATTAAAGAAACCTGTGAATTGGTTGAGAACATTATTGAGCAAGGTAAGAAGGTAATAGTGTTTACTAACTTTACAAACACTCTAAATCAAATTGCGGACCATTTTGGTAAAAAAGCAGTTAAATTAGATGGTAAAATGAATAAAATATCAAGACAAAACTCAGTAGACCAATTTCAAGAAAACGATAAAGTTAAAGTCTTTGTGGGTAATCTTAAAGCCGCTGGTGTTGGAATAACTTTAACCGCGGCAGAAGCAGTTATTATGAACGACTTATCTTTTGTACCTTCTGACCATTCACAAGCGGAAGATAGAGCCTATAGATATGGACAAAAATCTAATGTATCGGTATTTTATCCAATTTTTGAAAACTCAATAGAAGGTATTATATATGATATTTTGTCACAAAAAAAGAATATTTTTGAGACAGTTATGGGTGATAATGAAGAAAGAGGAGATATTATGGAACAAATTATTAATGAAATATCTGTTAGACGATGAAAAATTATAATTAACCATTATTTATAATAAAAAAACATATGAAGTTCAAAAGATTAAAAAATAAAATCTCAGAGATTGAACATAAATTAAAAAGCCGAGAAAACTTAAAAGAAGTTACAAATATCGTCTCGCGAAAATCTAAACAAATTTTAACGGAAATGAAAAAAATAGGTATAGAAAAATTACCATACTCTTATTCTGCCTTAGAGAGATTTATAGATTCAGAAACTATGGATACTCACTATAATAAACATTATAAAGGATATGTTAAAAAATTAAATAATTTACTATCAAACAGAATTGATGGAAATATTGAAATAGAACAATTAATAAAAGGTATCTCCAGATACAGTAAAAGTATAAGAGATAATGCAGGTGGAGTTTTTAACCATTCATTATTTTGGAAAATGTTATCACCTAAGGAACAAAGAGCACAAGGAAATGTTTACGAAAAAATAATTAAAGATTTTGGTAGTTTTGCAAAATTTAAAAAAATCTTTAGTAACGAAGCGTTAAAGAATTTTGGTTCTGGATGGACATGGTTAATTCTAACCAAGTCAAATAAACTTAGAGTTATGTCAACATCTAATCAAGATAATCCATTAATGAATGTTATTAAAAATGGTGGTTACCCATTATTGGCGTTAGATACTTGGGAACACGCATACTATTTAAAATATCGTAATAAAAGAGATGAATATATCTCAAACTTTTGGTCGGTTATTAATTGGGACTACGTAAATGAATTATATGATTTACAAGAAAGTAAAAAATTAAATGAAACTAAACAAGTTAAAAGTATAATATCTGAAGGTTCAAGTCCAGGTTGTAATAGAAATCAAGTTCAATTATATAGAAGATTATTTAACACCAACCCTGAAATTAAAAAAAGGTTTATGTTTACAATTATGGATATTCTTAAAGAAGTTTTTTCTGATTATTGGTATGAAAAAAATCAATACGATAAAGGTCAAATGTCGGGAGTTTATGATTATGAACAAAATGGAAGGTCAGTCATTAACAAATTAAATACAAACTATACCGCATTTTGTACCTTAGTTACCGATACTAATGAATACTTAAAAAAATACGGAATTGATGTTATTAACTTTAATAGTAAAAATAATAAAGAACAAATAAATGAAGTTGACAGACTTAATAAGTATCTAATCGAATTAAGATATAAAATATTTGATTCTAATTCACCAACATTTAAAACTATAATGTCAGGTCTTGACAAAACAAATAAGTTTGGAGATAAGAGAGAAGTAGATGCGGTTGCCGGTTTAAAAGAAATCTTTAAAACTGATAAGGTTAAAAAGGTCGGGGAATTAGGTGATGTTGATGATATGATTGGTGGTATAGATGCCGTTGTAACGTTAAATGAACAAACAAAAACAATGCAGATAAAACCATTCAATAGAGTTTCAAAACAGAATGGTAAAGTCGTGGTTTACGGAACAGGTAATGTAAAACCTTATAAAACCGATTTTTTAGTATTTCACAATAATAAATTAGGAACTGTAGTTTTTGAGAATAGTAATACTAAAATAGTTAATGGAAGATACGTTTTTAAAGAATCCGATGAATATATAAATTAAAGAATTATAGTTTTCCGAATATTTATTAAGAAAACGTATATATGTCTATAATTAAAGAACCTCAAAGAAGTAAGTTATTTACTCGTGTAAAACACCTATTAGGTGCACCTATACGTAGTATTGAAATTGAAGACGAAATGATGGACTCATTATTAGAGTTATCAATACAAGACTACGCTCAATACGTAAACGATTGGTTAATTGAATCACAATGGACCTCATTATATGGTATGAATTTAGATGAGCAATCTGTTACTAGAGCATTTACAACTCGTTCTTTAGATTGGGAAACACAATACACATATTCATATTCAAAAATAGTAGGTTTACAGGCCGGAGGTGATTATGTATTAAAAAAAGATTTCGTAACCTTAAAAACTAACCAACAAATATATGAAATACCTGCGGGTAGAGAAATTAATGAACTTTTATGGTTTACAAGAGCCGAATTAGACGCGGCCTTTTTTGACCCATTTATGGGTGGATTTGGTGGTATGGGTGGTGTAGGTATCGGAGGAGGTGCTGGATTTTCACAAATGGGACAGGCTGGTAATTATATGATAACACCAGCATTTGACATTCTTTTAAGGATGCAAGATATTAATATTAAAAGAAGATTAATTGCGGGTGAGTTAACCTATAGAATTACCGCACTTCCTGAAGGTAAAAAAGCATTACACTTATTTAATGTACCAGGAGGTAAATTTGATTTTGGTAATATAGAAAATAATGAATACAAAGTATGGTATTGGTATTACGATACTGATAATAGAGAAGACTGTTTAGCTAATAATCCTGATATTGTAAGATTACCTTCTGATATACCGATTGATGAAATGAGATGGGACGAACTAAACAATCCAGCACAAGCATGGGTTAGAAAGTGGTTTGTTTCTTATGTTAAAGAAACTTTAGGTAGAGTTAGGGGAAAGTTTAGTGGTAATTTAAAAACTCCAGACTCTGAAATAACAATGGATTACGATTCTCTTCTAACAGAAGCAAAAGATGAGAAAAGTAAACTAATGGAAGAGTTAATGGCTCGTTTAGAAAGACTTAGACCTGACAAAATGATGGAAAGAGAAGCGAATTTAGCTGAAAACCTTAATAAATCATTACAATATAGAGCGTTGCCTCGACAAATGTATGTCATATAAGTATGGGAATAATAAAATCATACCCCGTAAAGAAATTAATAAACGGAGAAGAAAAGTTAATTTCTGAAGTTATATTAATTAAAAATTCAACACATTATAAAACTAAAGGTGAGAGTGTCATTACAGTAAAAAATAGTGGTGGTGATGAAACCTGTACCGTTACTTTAGACGAATTAACGACAGAACATCTCACAATTAAATCTATGGGTAATACCATAATTAAAACTAATAAACTTATAGATGAAGAGTACGAAGAAATTCAATTAGATAAATTCGCCTCTGTAGAATTAAGATTTATAGTAGATAATTGGTATGTTATGTCTTCTGATGGGTTAAAGAACTCATAATATCAAGATTCTTTTTAACGTACTCCTCATTAACTAATCCCATAGTATCTTCTAAATACATATAGTAAGGATTAATATTAACATCATTCCAAAATCTAATCTCAGGTTCAGATAAAGTTAAAACTTCATCTAAAGTATCTTGGTCCCCATCTCTACGAGGAAACCCCCTTACAAGTTTTGTTTGTGAATTAGTGAAAAATGGTCTTTCTGATGGGTCGTCAACAATAATTTCATCCCTTATATCTGTAGAAAACACAACTAATAGTGGTTCAATACGTTTATTAAACGCAGCTAAATAACGTGGTACATTATATTCACCTAATTTATCTGGAGTATCATTAATGTACTTATCACTTATATGATAACAATTTAAAACCACTTCTACACCATCCGCAGGCATTGTCACCCCATGTTCTGCTTTATATTTTCTTTTCTCAACTGCAGAAGCTTTCCACACATTTTTTTTCTGTACGTCCCCATGCGACTTTCTCTCACCATTATTTACATAATAGATAGTATCACCAAGTCCAACAGGTAAATTATGTCTAATAGCTAATTCCATATGAGCCTGTCTTGACATTAAAGAACCCGATTTAGTTCTTTTTTTTATGTGGTTTTTATATTCTTCAATACTTTGTTTAACTCTAGATTTATTAGCAATTTTAGAAATTGGTATTTGTCTGTCAAATATTTTTTGAGTGTAGTCATAGTAATGTTCTAAAAATTCGTGACCCTTACCATCTAATAATAATCTTAGTCCCTTATCTAAAAACTCAACAATATATGTAGGTAATTTTTTAGATTTAATACTATTACCAGTTAGTTTTACTTTACCTGTGTCTGTTAAAAGCGCATAGTTTTTACGTGCTACATTGATAGTAGATGGCCACACTCCGTCAGTATCAAGACCCATTTCACCTCTCATAAAGATATCATTATACTCAGCAACATCGGCTTCTGTACCAATATATTCTTTATCCTTAATAACTAACCCATTAAGGGCCTTACCAATATACGTGTGTTTTTCACGACCTTCAGGAGACGAAAAGTTGACACCATCAGTATCCATCACTAAAGGTTTATAACCTCTTTTCATAAACCACATAATCATCTGTCTAAGGTATTGTCTACCGGTACAAGTTATTTGTTCACCCATATCCATATCACCCCAAGGAAATACATGGGGAGCGGATAAGGAACCAAAAAAGGCATTAATAAATATTTTAATAGGTAGTTGCTTACGATTATACTTTTTTGATTGTTCGGGGTCACTTATATATAAATCTGACGCCAATTTCTTGTAGTTAATACGAGTATCTCTGAAATACTTTAACATACTTTTCATTGCTCCCGTAACATCACATTTAGGAAAAACATCATGTACTAACTGAATAGACGGATAAAGAGAAGAATAATCTAATTTTAAAACATCGGTAGAGTAACCGACCGCCATTAATCTTGATAGTCCGCCTGTAAATGGTCTTTTCTCTCCTCTTTTAGGAATAGCTAAGTTATGTTTATATGACCATGCTGCCATAATCATTTTCCATAACGTCGCCGTACCCATAGTTGATAACCTTTCATATGTCGTTGGTACTAATTTAGATAGTAAAAAATTTGCTTGATTATATTCACCATCAACTACCATAGTTTCCCATATATCATCATAGAGATAGCGTTCAATTATATAATTACCGTTTACCTTTTCGTAATGACCAGGAAATCTTTCCATCAAATCTTCAGTTCCTGGTGTCCCAACTTCTTTATAACCACCCGTTTTTGGATTAAAGTAATAATCCTTATTATCAAAATAGATTTTACCAATCTTATCTCCTTCCACATACACACGATTTTCTTTTTCCGCTCCAATAAATTGAGTTATATATTTAAGACCCCAACTTTTAATATCTGAATTTATTGCCTGAGCTCTACGAACGGCGTGTGCAATATCAACAATATTATACCCCCACATCATAGTTTGAGTATATGGCTCCATTTCATTAGCCAATTTTAACATTCCTTCTTTTTGTCTTAAACTTTGTTTTGGGTTAAGGGTTTTAGATATTTTTTTTATATCTAACCCTAAGATTTCAGCTCTACGAATAATAAATGGAAAATCAAAGAAAGCTGAGTTATATCCACCTATTAATGTAGGTTTTAAATATGATATAGTGTTAAAAAAATCAATAATAACTTTTCGTTCTTCTTCTTCATTTTCACATGAGATAACTTTTTCAAACCCCTTGTTATCTTTCATACCAATAAGAAATATACTACTCTCTTCCGGTGAAAGACCTGTAGTTTCAATATCAAAAACAAATCTATGGACTTCATCGTACTCATCAAAACCTTTAAATAATCTTTTATTTTTTTGTATTAGGTATTGTTCAGTTGGTGATAAAATCATGATATTATCAGAATTACCTCTACCCCACGGGTCTAATCCCCCTCCTTTAAAAAAATTAACTAAATTACTATAAGATTTTGTAGTTTTTACTAAGAATTTTAACCCATTATTTAATCTTTCATCATTGTGAGTATCTAACTTATCAATAATAATTCCGTGAGTGGACATGGCTTGTTTTTGAGCCTCTTTAGAGCCACCATAAAAATTTACTCCGTGTAGGTTACCTACCCAAGCAAATGGAATAAATGTGTCAGATTTTATAACTTTACCCTGAACAGGGTGTTGAATTACTTTGAATATTTTTCCTGAGGCGTAATCATATTCTAACGCTACTATATATTTTTCAGGGTCTTCCCCGTTGAGGAAGCTCTCAATTTGTTCTTGTGATACCATATAATTTGTTTTTACGTTTGAGACATTTACTCACATCGTATTGACGTGATTACTCTTTAACACTTAAACAAATTATAAGTAACTATTATAAGATTGTCAAACTATTATGAATTTCTTTCTTGCCATTCATAAGAAACTTCGTCCTTATCTATTGGACCACCTTTTGCCCAAGTATAACAGGTCCTTGCCGAATGACATTTAAAGTTATGCATCCAACAATAACCTAACCTACCATCATCATCAGATGTGATTCCTGGCATACATTCATCCATTCTTTCTGATATATCAAAAGCAACACAATTACCACATAAAGATTTTTTAGCCGCTTCCTCTGTGGTGTCCCAATGATTGGATAAGTCTTTCCAATAATCTCCAGGTTCATCCACATTTAATGGTCCATACTTTATGTGTCCTGATTTAATAGAGGAGTCTCTATTTTTAGTATTTAATTCTAAATCTTGAGTTGCTTTCGGACAATCCATTTCGGACTCCCCTAACAATCTACGATTTAATCTTTCTATTACTAAATTTTTTTTTCTTCTTATGTTATTATTCATATCTTATATTATGTTTATATATAAATTTTCTCTTATTGGTGCAATTAATTTACCCATGGAATTATGTATGTGAAACTCGCCAATAAATCTTCCTTTAACGCTAGTATCTTTTTTACTCCACTTATAGTAAATATAATATTCATAGGGCGAAGTGGGGTTAAGTTGTGATTTTTCAGTTATATATGCGTTTTCCATTAAAATTTTTGGTATACCATTCTTTTCATTTTTCATTGAGAACCTCATTGTCGCCGTATCCAAGTCCGCATCAAATATCTTATATGCGTCTGTACGACCATCTCTAACTACTTGCATTTTAAGTATTGGTAGTTCACTATTTTGTTTTATAAAAAATTCCATACATATAAATATTACGATATATTAGTTTGCTCCCTGAGGTTTACAACATAAGTCTCCTCGACTAAAAGAGTCTGTTATATTAATAAAAAGTTCCTTCCTTCTTGGTAATATAATTTCACCTTGGCTATTTTTTATTTTAAATTCCCCTACATAACCACCGATATGTCTGGTCTCATGAGAACTTAATTGGTAGTAAACATAATATTCCACTTCCTCTGTTCCAACACTATCAGGTTTAACCATAGTATATGCTGGTTCATTCATAATATAATAAACATTTGTCTCTTCATTCCACATACTAAAAGTGATAGTCGAATCTTTAGTTAGATTATCAAATTCTCTAAAATCTACTCTTCCATCTTTTACAATTTGTACCTTTATTATTGGTAATGTACTATTTTTTCTTATAAAAAATTCCATTTTTAATTATTAAATATTAGGGTTATTATCGGATATATTAAATCCAAAATCACAAGTTATTTCATTAGATACAAAATCAAAATCACAGGCCGCCTCTTCTAAATCAAAATTAAAGTAACAACCTAACAAACAATCAAAACAATTACTACACCAAAAATCGTATAAATTATATCTTACTCGTGACTCTCTATAATTATGTTGAATTTGAGGGGTCGATAATGGTTCGGTATACATTCTAAATTGAGATATTCCACCCATAAATGTCCCTCCAAAATTAGGTTCTATTAAAATATCAGTTGTTAATCCCGATAAGGAAGTACCTGATAAGGTTTGATTTGGCATATCTTCAGGGTCTTGTATATAAGGACCTTCAGTTGCAGTACAAGCACTAAACATTAGGCTTTCTCTAAGTCCTTGAGTTCCTCCACCCCAACTAATATTAAATGGTACTCCTAATTGTTTTTCTTTTTGAGTATTTAATTCACGAGGTATAATCTCTTCAAAATCTTCAATGACCATAAATAAGTAACCATTAACATATAATTTTAATAATCCTTTTCTCCTATCTTTATTTCTTAACCATTTTCGATTTAATTCTATTATACTTTCTTTTTTCTCTTTTTTCTGACCTTCATGGGTTTGTGGTGGCATTATTAAATTATAGGCTGCCCCATTTATGGCGGACGGATATACCACTTCCCTAATATCACCTAATCCACCCCAATTTATTAAATCACAATCTTCTAATAATTCATACCTTTCAAAAACGGCAGAAAACATTACCCATCTTTCCTCAGTATTAGCGGTTAAACAGACTAAAGAATCATATCCACAATCATCATATATACCCCTAACTGAACATATTTCATTAATACAATAACCTGAAGAATACGTTAAACCTGTGGTCCCACAACTACCTGTTGTTATGCAATCTCCTGTTAATTTAATATACTTAACACAAAGTTTAGGGTTTTTAGGGTCACCTGATAATCTAATAGACATTGCGTTAGATAATGCGTCAACCCCTGGGTCAATAGGTGGATTTACGACCGTAGTATCATACGCGCCACATGGTCCTGTCTCGTGTTTCACAGTAGTACCTGTTGTCGGAAATACCTTAAAACAATTAGAATTTGTTACACCAGTATTGGAACATGCACATGTTCGTATACAATCAGTTAAACCTGAAGTTACCCTTTTATATGACCATTCAGTCGAACTTTTACCTGAAGTATCAATATTAAATCCACAATTATAACTGTAACAACCTAAACCGTCCGAACCTTGATTACCTCTTTTAGATTCCGTCTTACCTGAAGCTGGATGATAATATTTATTCTCAGCTCTTGTACCAAAATAAAAAAACATACCTGCGTTATCAGGATAAACATCATTTAAATACACTTCAGAAGGCTGTATCTTAAACTCTTCTCTTTGTCTTGGCTTAATGATTGTCTCCATAGTCCAACCTTTATTAACCCTTTCAGGAAATACTTCATAGTCATACCCAAATAACTTATAAAATCCTTGATAGAATCCTCCGTATAATTCATTATAATAACCGATAGAGTCTCCATTGTTTTTAGAAACTATATTATAAATTGTTTTAGAATTACCTGAAAATCTATGATTTGGCCAATCCGCGTAAGAAGTAACGGGATGAAACTTCATTCTACGGTCATAATAATGTGGGTTCCATTTTTCAAAATCATTTATGGCCATTGTGAAAGTTATTGTCTCACCAGTCATTTTATCATATAACCCATTATCTGTTGCAACTAAACCTATATCACATAAGGTAGTTGCGGATTCACAAAATAAATCAACATTTTTAGGGTTATAATAATTTTCAGACACCAAAGTATTACCACTGTAATTAACATTCCACAGTAATCTCATCTTTTGATTTGATAAATCTGATGATAAATCAATATAGACAGGCAACCTATCCCCATCATCTTCAGCGATTAGCTTTTTAGAGAAAACCACCTCCTCATCGTAATCTCTTTCATCTGAAGCAATTGTTAGGTCAAAGTAGCTACTATTGTCTAAACGTATATCGTATCGATTAAAATTATAATTATTAATATTCTGACTTGCCATGAATGGTTTTTATAGATAAATACTTTGTTCGCAGTATTTATATTAAAAAAGAACCAATGAAGTCATATCTTTATAAAACAAAGGAGGCCGCTGAGAAAGCCGCAAAAGAATTAGGTTGTGAGGGATGCCACAAACACAAAAGGAAAACATTTATGCCTTGTAACACACATAAAGAGTTTTTAGACATCATACAGAGCGAAAAACCTGAAGGGGAAATGGATGAAGTAATAGACTATGATGGTACGATGTTAAATTCTAAAATACCTATTTTAGACCCTAATGTTAGTGCTGACGGTAATACTACTATGGATAAGACAGTTGCAATGGCTCGAATTACTCAAGACCCATTAACTAGAGGGTATAGAGTTTATTATGGTGAAAGTGTTGAAAAAAAAGAAGTTAGTGAAGAAGATATGGAAGACGCCTTCGGATACGATGAAACAAAATTTATGGACGCTGATGAAACAATAGATTTCTTTATGGATGAGTTAGGTTTTGATGAAGATGACGCTAAAGGTAGAGCTGAAGAAATGGGGAAAGACTCTAAATTAGATGATTCATCGGAATTTAAAGGTAAGAAAAACTTTGTAATGAAGGGTAGATTAACTGAAAAAGGAAAGATACTTAGTAAGGAAGAGTTGTTAAAAATGGCTGACGATATGTTAGTTAGTAAGTCTGAAGATATGGATTTAAAAGTACAAAAAGATATTTCACCAATAATAGTTAGAAATATTAAAGCTTTAAAAAAATTAGCCGATATGGAGGGTTTATCTGTGGTAGATTTAATTAAGTTATTAAAAAATGAATAAAGATTTATACGATAGAAAAGTAAAATTACCTGACTCGCTAGTAGACCACCTATCTAAGTGTTTTAACTCTGTTAAGGCTGACAGTAATACCGAGGGGTTTAATAGAAATAAAGAATTAAGAGACAGTAATGTTTTAAATTACCAAAGATTAAAAAGAATTAAAAATTGGTTTGATTCCTTTGATGGTAGTACCGAAGACGCCCCGTTTATACTAAATGGTGGTGATAGAATGAAAACATGGTGTAACCATGTCTTAGATTATTGGAGAAACACCTTAGATATAGGTAAGAAAGCCAAATCTGAAGGTGGTATGGAAAATGAATATATTAAATACCACACTAAGGACGAAATAGTTGTTAATCCCCAACAAAAACATGAGAAGGGAATTAATAAGTATGACACTTCTGTTACTGAACAGATAAAACAAATAAACGATATAATGAAAACATTAATATAATGGCAACACAAAACGACAAATTAGATTTCGCACAACCAGTAAATTCATTAACTGAGTTCGCTGAAGCTGAAAGAGCAAAATTATTTCCAAAAAATGATTTTTCACCTAAGAGTGACCTTTATTCACCTCAACACCCTGACGCTATGGCGGACGGTGATAATATAGGTAGAGGTACTTCACAATTTTTAGATGTTTATAATGAACAAGCGGGTACATCAACAGATATACAAGCGAGAGTAGAAAACACTAAGATTGATAAATTTAGTTCAAATAACCCTTATCCTAACTTTGATTTATAATGAAATTAATTACAACCGTTAAAGGTCTTATAAATGAAATCGCATCTCTTAATGATATTGAAAAATCAATTAGAGACCGAAAAGTTGTGATTATTAATTATGATGGTAAAGAACCTGGAGGTAAAGGTTATAGAACTATTGAACCCGTATGTGTGGGAAGAAGTAAAGGTGGAAATAATATGGTGCTAAGGGCGTGGGATATAGAAGGGGCTTCACATACCGCATCTATAGGTGAAAAACCATTACCAGGATGGAGATTATTCAGAGTTGACAAAATCTTTACTTATAAACTAACTAGCGATACATTTAATAGACCGAGACCTAACTACAACCCTAATGGTGATAATAGTATGTCAAGTGTAATTTTAAACGCTAAATTTTAATATAAAATAATATGAGTGACTTAATGCAGAAATTAGCAGTTTCTAGACAAATAATGGATAAACACAACCAAACCCCTAGAAATAATAATGGTAATTCATTACCTATGGCCGAAAATGTTAACGCAACATATAATGTACCCAAAGAAATGATACAACAACCGATACCTCAACAACCTGTACAACAACCCACTAATTTAGGTCAACCTGTAAGTGAAAACGCTATAAATAACTCTAAATTACCTGACGATATAAAAAAGTTAATGTTAGAGAATCCAATAGTACAACCACAAACCAATAGCCCTGTTTTATCTAATGATATTATAGAAGGAGCATCAAGGTTAATGAATAATAATAAGACATCTAACACATCAACAACACAAAATGAAGGTATAACCACAACCACTTCTTTAAGTCCTAACAATGACCTAAAACAAATGATTAGAGATGTTGTACGAGACACAGTAAGAGACGTAGTTAAAGAAGAGTTATCAAATGCGGGTTTATTATCTGAATCATCTAAAAAAACCAACGAAACTCTATCACTTAGAGTAGGTAATCACATATTCGAAGGAAAAGTATTAAAGATTAAGAAGGTAAAAAAATAAGCATACCTTTTCTTATTAAAAATCTTTTACTATATTTTGATTAAACTTAAAATATATGTCAAAGATTAGAATATTAGTACTACCATCCGATAGAACAGGTGTCGGTAAATTTCGTTCAGTAGAACCACACATCTTCCTACAAAATCAAAATCCTGATGATTTTCATGTAGATATCGATTACGAACCAAAAGTTAATGATGAAAATTATTGGAAAAATTACGATATAGTACATTTTCATAGAACAATTACTAAAGACTACGATTCAACACCACCACTTTTAGAAAAGTTAAAAAAATGGGGGGTTATCACTATAGCCGACATAGATGACTATTGGTTACCAACTAAAGAACATCCTGCACATGTAATGATTACTAATAATAAATTACATTTGAAAATACGAGATAATTTAAAAGCTGCTCAGTATGTAACTACAACTACAGAAATTTTCGCACAAGAAATTAAAAAATTAAATAAAAATGTATTTGTTTTACCAAACGCCATTAACCCTAAAGAACCTCAATTTATGGCTAAGACCGAACCTTCAGATAAGTTAAGGTTTGGTTGGTTAGGGGGGTCATCTCACTTACACGATTTAAAAATATTATCCGATTGTTTTAGTAAGACAGGAACACTTAATGATAAGTTTGATTTATATCTTTGTGGTTTTGATACAAGAGGTACTGTTACTGAAATAGACCAAAAAACAAAAAAACAGAGACAACGAGACATTAAACCTGAAGAAACTGTTTGGGCAGAATACGAAAAAATATTTACAAAAAATTATAGTTTAATTAACGATGATTATAAAAAATATTTACAAACATATAATCCTAAACCTTATGAGAATGAAAAATTCTATCACAGAGTTTGGACCCAACCTGTTACATCTTACGCTAAAAATTATTCTAAATTTGACGTATCATTAGCACCTATTAAAAACCATATCTTTAATAGAATGAAATCTCAATTGAAAGTTATTGAAGCAGGATTTTATAAAAAGGCGATTATTGCTTCAAATATTGGACCCTACACTATAGACTTAAAACACGCATTAAAATACGGTGAGTTTGTTGATGGTAACGCACTATTAGTAAATGAAGGTAGAAATCATGCTGATTGGGCTAAATATGTTAAAAAATTAGTAAAGAACCCATCATGGGCAGAAGATTTGGGTGAAAGACTATATGAAACAGTAAAAGATAAATATGATTTAAATATCGTCACAAAAACAAGAGCACAAATATATAAAACACTATTAAAATGATAAATTTACCATTAAATAAACTTTTATTTTTCGATTTAGAAACTGTCGGAATAGAAAAAGATTTACCAACCCTAAAAAAAAACAGACCAGAATTAGCAAGATTATTTGAAAGTTATATTGATTGGTTTATTAGAAAATATCCTGACCAAGAAGGTAAGAAACCTGAAGAGATTTTTATAAACAAGGCGGCGTTAGTTGCAGAGTTTTCTAAAATAATTGTCGCATCTTTTTCGTTTATAACACCATCAGGTGATATACATACTCAAACTATCGCTGAAGATGATGAAAAAGATTTATTAATTAAAGTTAAAGAACTACTTAATAAAGTAGAAAAATTAGATTTTTATCTTTGTGGTCATAATATTAAATTTTTTGATATACCTGTACTAGGTAAAAGATTTTTAACTAATAATATTCTACCTCCTAAATTACTACCATCTTATGACACTAAACCATGGGAATTTAAGGCGTTAGACACTAAAGAAATTTGGCAATTCGGCAATAATTTTGGTATCTCTTCGCTAGATTTGATGTGTGTTTCTATGGGTATCGATAGTCCTAAAACAGGTGAAGTGACAGGTAATTTAGTACATGATACCTATTGGAATTCAAATGGTTTAATACCAATATCTGAATATTGTGAAAAAGATGTTCATGTATTAGTTGAGTTGATTAAAAAAATATATAAATTAAAATAACTTATGTTAAATAAACTAAATAAATTAAAAGAGGATATGTCTAAATTAACAGACCTTAAAAACACTTTAAGTGATGTTGATATGTCCGACCCTAAATCAATGATGAAATCATTTGGAATTGATTATGATGAATTAGAAAAATCATTTACAGATACAGGATTTGAACCTACTGAGGTAGAGTATTCGTTTAAGTCTATTAATGATGAACCCAAATATCATTATGGTAGCGACTCTGGATTTGATTTAAGGGCTAATGAAAAAGTAACATTAGATGGATTTGAAAGAGTTTTGGTAAGTACGGGTTTACGTATAAATGTACCTAAAAGATGTGAGGTACAGGTTAGACCTAAAAGTGGATTAGCACTTAAAAAAGGATTAACCGTTTTAAATACTCCAGGTACTATCGATGAAGGATACACGGGAGAAATTAAAGTTATATTAATAAATTTAACACCTGAACCACAAGTAATTGAATTTGGTGATAAGATAGCTCAAGCAGTTATATGTCCAGTAGTTCAAGGTAGAGATGTAAAATTAAAAAGGGTCTCTGAAATAAAAGAAAAAGACCGTAACGAAAATGGTTTTGGTTCAACGGGTAACTAAATAAAGGTATATGATAACTATTGGATATTGCACTAAAAAAATAGACCCCACATTTAAAGAATATATAGAAAAATCATGTGGCGTTCATAAAATGGAAGTCATTCCTTTTGAAAACCCTGGTACTCATTCGTTAAGTGAAGCATATAATATAATTTTAGAAAAAGCCACCAACGATATAGTAGTATTATGTCATGATGACCTTTATTTTGAAAAGAAAAATTGGGGTAATAAAATATTAAAACATTTTAAAAGAAATCCTGAATATGGTATTTTAGGGGTTGCGGGTACTAAATTTTTTCCGAAGTCAGCAAGATGGTGGGAAATTACTGAAGAAATGTTAGGTGTAGTTAATCACCAACAAGGAGAAAAAAAATGGACTAATCAATATAGTGAATCAAAAGGTAGTAAATTAGATGACACCGTTATTGTTGATGGTCTTTTTATAGCTTTAAATAAAACAAAAATAAAACATACCTTTGACGAATCTTTTGATGGTTTTCATTTTTATGATTTAGGTTTTAGTTTTAAAAATTATATTAGTGGTGTTAAAATCGGTGTATTTTATGACGTTAGAATAACACACTTATCTATCGGTGAAACAAATAATAAATGGGAAAGTAATAGGTTAAAATTTCTAAGTATGTACGAAGATAAATTACCTATACTGATACCTACTAAATTTAATAAAAAACCAATAAAGAAAGGTGAACCATTAGTAACCTTAGCTATGCCAATTTATAATTATGCTAAAAGATTAAACCCTACTTTACAATCAGTCTATAACCAAGATTATACTAATTTTGAAATTACTTTAGTTAATGACGGTTCAGATGACCAATACTGTTTAATGAAATTAGATTCATTAGAAGGTCAAGAAGGTATAAGAATAATTCATAAAGAGAACACGGGAGTCTCTGATACTCGAAACGTTGCGGTTAGAGAAGGTAAGGGGGAATATATATTACCTTTGGATGCTGATGACATGATTTACCCTGGTTACCTTAAAATGGGAGTTAACCTCATAAAGAAGAACCCTAAGATAAGTCCGGTATATTGTGATACTGTTCATGTAGGTGAAATGCAAGGATTAGAAAAAAGACCTGAGTGGTCTAAAGAAAGACTATTACAGGGTCCTTTTATTGTTAATAGTTCTATGTATTCTCGTGAAGCATATGAATCAGTAGAAGGATATAATACAGAAATGAAAGGATGGGTCGACTATGATTTATGGGTACAAATGATGGACGCTGGTTTTATTGGTAAGAGAATACCCAAAGGACTATTTATATATTTCCACCATGAAAGCGAAGGTAAGGGTTCGGTCTCCACTTCGGCTAGACAAAATATGGGGGAATTACATAAAACAGTCTTAGAAAGACATAACAATAGAAATAAAAAAAAATAATGACTAATACGGACCAACAAAACAATGGTAACCCACATACTCAAGAAACCAGAAATAAATTTAACCAAGTAGTGGCTAAATATAGTATGTTAGGTAAAAGTAAAAAGGTACAATGGAGTGATAAACGAAGATATCGAAATATATAATTTTTAATGGTTAATATAAGTGCTTTTGACGAGTTTGGTTATATTTTATGGTACTACGCACCTGTTTCTTATCATCATCATTTAAATAATACATTGAACTCAACTAAAAGTAAGATAGGTACTCTTCCTGTATTTTATTTTTCTAAAAACCATTCTGAAGAGTCAAAACATTTTGACCCACCTATATTAGAAAGAATTCTATATCCCGTAGAACGCAGTACTTCTTGTTATACACATAAAGGACCCAATTTTATTAATAATAATTGGACTCCACCTCCGTACAAAAAAGAGTTTAAAAACAATACATATATTTTTGATAAACCATTACTAACTATACATAATAAAAATACTAAAGAATGGTTACAACATCCTCATAATTACTTTAATAGTGAAATATTAGAAAAAATAATTAATACATTTAAAAATGATTATCAAATTGTCTATATAAGACCGCCTGAGAATTCAGATAAATTTAAATTACAAAGAGATAACGGTCAAACTACTGTTAATATTGGAGATAAAGAAGTACTTAAAAGACATTCAGAAGTTATTGATATTGAAGATTTATTAAAAAATAGTAATAAGTCATATAATGAAATTCAATTTATGTTACTTGCTAATTCAAACCATCATATAACACCTGCGGGAGATGCGGTTATACCTTGTTATTTTGGGGGGGACGTTTTAATTTATAATTGTATGCACTGTAATTCAGCTAATCGAGGAGTATGGAAAACTGGTTCGTGGATGGAAAAATTATCTGGTTCAAAAATATACGGTTATAACAATTATAATGATTTATTGAATGATGCTAAATCTAAATGGTTATAATTTATCTTTTATGTAGTGACATTTCATGATAATTAGGTTTACATTGTCCTAACCACCACTGCATTTCAGAAAAACTACTCATATTCGTGCCATAAATATCTGTTGATAAACTACCTAAGTATTGGTCTATTAGTATATCTTGCATACCTTCCACAGTAGTAAAATCTCCAAATTTGGTTCTTTTAGGTGTAGTGTAAACATCATATCTTTGTTTAATTAAATTTGTTGTCTCAGTGTCATCACAGGTTAATAAAATTTTACTTTCAATTTTATCCATTATCTTAAAAAGGTTATCTATTTTAAAATGTCTACCCCATGAGTTATATTCTGCAGGAAAACTTCTAAAAGTTCTAACACTAACCGCACTATATTCACCTAACTTTTCTTTCTCTTCTTTAATTTTATTTGAAATATAATCGATAGGTTCTAAAGTTTTAATAACTTCAATATATCTTTTTTTAAGGTCAATAGGTAACTTATCTTTACCTCCTTCATTATGTGTATTCATTTGAGGATGAATAAATTTGCAGTCAGATACACTACCTATGGCATTACCATTATAAATATTTTTATATAAATCATTAAACTTACATCTAACCCCACCACCACTTTTAGGTACATCCCATCTAAGATTTATATCTCCATGTTTTACTATAGAGGATATAATACATTTCATCCTATTAGAAATACCTCCGTATGGTGTACAGTTAATCATAAAATTGTTTTTGCATATTGTTTGTGGTATGACCTACCTATATGACCTACAAAGGGGTCCCATATCGAACCGAAGTCAATCATAGTACACTTATCACCAATCTCATCGTAAAGTTCATCTACGATAACGTTAGTGGCCATAGAAGACGATAATCCAAAGACTATATCATCATATTTTTCCGTCATTTTTATCATATCACTTTTAATTCTTTCTTTATCTAAAAAACAATTAACTGGTGGTACACTAATAAAATCAGTATATTTAATATCTATTTTCTTTAATTTGTCACTTGATACAATAACAAAATTTCTACTTTCTAACGATTTAACTAATGGTTTTAATTGTCCATTTAAAGCGGCATCTTCCCATATACCCGCGTTAACCCATTCTAGGTTGATATTATTACTTTTTATAAATGGTAATAACATATGAAGTATATTTTTTATTTGACCGTGGTCTAAGTTCCATATCGCTTTATAATATCCTTTATCGTTGTTTAACGAGGTATTAAGCGATTTCCTCATTTCAGGAAAATATTTATGACCATCACAATTTTGACCTGGCACACCCATCGTACAAAACCATTCCCCATCACCCCATCGTGTAAATGAAAAATTATCCTTACTATTTATTTTTTCTATATAATACTCAATTGGGTTATTTTTTATTTTCATATGTCTAATTTCATTTTAACTGTATTATCAACTTTATCGTGAGGTTCCACACTTATTATAGTAAAATCTAATTTATTATAGATATTAATTGCTCGTTTATTAGAACTTAAAACCTCTAAAAAAATGGTTTTAATTTTAAACTCTTCTTTTAAATATTTTATAAATTTTAAATACGATGGTTTTGCATACCCTAACCCTCTATACTTTTTATGTATATCCATTCCGATATATAAGGTATTATTAACCCAATTAGAAGTTCTAAAATAACCTATATCTTCATTTAAAATTTCAACTATAAAAAAGGGAGACTCTAAACTTTTAAACCATTTGATATTATCTTCTAATGTGTAATTATTTTTATCATGTAAAAACATACTACTATGGCTTCTAACCTCATTAAAAAAAGGTAAGTCAGACTTAATTAGTTTTCGTATTTTTATGTCCATTTTTTTAAAATTTGTAATTACCTAATTTAATATCTTCTTGGTACATCTCACTAACCTTACTAATCATACTCTGATTATAAACTTCTCTGTAATTAACTTTTTTAGTTTTATTAGAATGAGTGATTTTAAATCTTTGACTCAACCCATCTATATTAAAATCATGTTCAATAGTTTCAACTAACGAAGATAAATCTTCAAATTTACCTATAATATCCACTATCTTATCATTACCTTTATTCGTAATCCAATTTGACTGTTTGTGGTGATATAAGTCCGTACCATTTATTTTTGAATTTACATTTAAATATTTTTTTGTGTCATATATATCAAATATATAATCCTCAAAACTCTTAAGGTTATTATTATTATTACGTTTAAATTCTGAACCACTCTTCATAAAATTATAAGAAGACCATAGTTTATCCCATGGGTTTCGTATAATACAAAATGATGTATAATTTTTGTATTTATCTCCTATTTTATTTTTAATAAAATCAGCGTAATGATGTCCGTAATGATTACCAAAAAACTTTGGATTATTTAATCCAATTATTTGATTCATCGTTATACCAGCACACTTAGGTATATGAATCATTAAAAGTTTTTTACTTTCCATGTATCCTAATTATTTGTTTTGCTGCCTCTTCTTGAGTAGAGACGTTAGTAGCAAGAATACTATTGGGTAATTTTTTAAATTCCTCTAATGCGTCTAAATTTTTGATTTCCTTTTTCCATGCGACGGGTATAAGATTATAATCACCTAACCTCTTCACTCTTTTATTAAAATTATCAAGAACTGTTTTATTATCTTTATGGTGAATAAAATGAAAATTAACATCATCCAACCTCATAATTGGATATGTTTTTGATATTGAATGGTGTTTTAGATATCTACCATTTTTTAAATCCTCGTCAATAAATAATGGTTGTTGAGTCATATAATAATTAAAGTTCTTACACACTTTAATAAAATCATTATCGTCTAAAATTAAATGCCATATAAAAGGATTATTGTATTTTATTTTCTTATAGTAATACACCCAACCCGAAACACAACTATTACCTAAAAAAGTGTCATTCATTTTACCATCCTTTTTTAATCGTATCCACAATATATTGTCTATCCTCAGGTGTTACCCACCAACCAACTGGTATAGATACCATCTTACCAATAGTTTTATCTAAGTTAGGTAAACTACAAACAAATTCTCTAACACACGTATGTTTATCATTTCTTTCATGTACTTGAGAAACCGCGATTCCGTGGTCACCCATGTGTTTATAGAATTTATCTCTATCATTAACAAGTACAGAATAAATCCAAAAAGAAGAATCAAATCCGTCTTCCCTTTTTAATAACGTAAGACCCTCGACATCTTTAAGATTTTCATCGTAGAATTTAGCATTTGATTTATGTTTTTCAATTATCTCGTCAGCATGTTTTAAATTTTCAATACCTACAGTCGCACAAACATCATTCATATGGAATTTATATCCCCACTCTTCAATATCTGCTTCACACCTAAAGTCTTTTCTATCACTATCACGGTCGATACCATACCATCTTATTAGTCTTGCTCTGTCGTTTAACTTTTTATGTGGTGAAAGTAACAACCCACCATCTATAGATGTTATGTGTTTAATTGCTTGTAATGAAAACATAGTTAAATTACCATGAGTCCCTATCGGTCTTCCTTTATATGAGGAACCAAAAGAGTGTGCTCCGTCTTCTATTACCGCAGGCCTAAACCCATACATACGTTGTGCAGTGTCCTGTATCTTTTTTATTTTATCTAAATCATTTGGATATCCTCCCCAGTGAACTAACATAATAACTTTAGTTTTTGGTGTTATTTTTCTAGCTAAATCATCTAAATCCATATTTAATGTTTCAGGGTCAATATCAACCCATTTAATTTTTAAATTATTAGCTAACACAGGCCAATTAGAAGCGGTACATGTTAGGGGAGTAGCTAAAACTTCATCACCTTCTTGTAGTCCAGGCCATTTTGAGTCGTATCCAATAACCCCCTCATACACGACTTGGTTTATTGATGGTTTCTTTAATAGATGTAAGGCTAAGTGAAGAGCTGATGTTCCAGCATTAACTGTTGACACATAATCATGATTAAAGTGTGTCTTCATCATATCTTCTAATTCATTTACCTTAGGTCCTTGACCGATGTAACCGCTATTGATAACTTTAGTTACCTCTTCCGCCGCAGTTGGGGCCATGAAGACTTTAAATAAATCTATTTTTTTCATATTATGTGTTTTCTTTATAATTAAGTTATTAATTTCTTCTAAAAAATAAACAAACAATTTAGATTTTTAAATAGTATTGTACCTTTAGAATAAAATTATAAATATGATAACAGTAGGTATCGTTGGAAATGGATTTGTGGGTGAGTCACAAATTTTTGCATTTTCACCAACAAATGAAATTAGAGTATATGATATTGACCCTCTAAAATCAACTCACAGTAAAGAAGAAACACATAAATCAGATTTTATTTTTGTTTGTGTACCGACACCTATGAATACCGATGGTCGACAAGATTTATCATTTATTGAAAAAGTTTTTGAAGACTCAATAGAAGGTCCTATATATATTATTAAATCAACCGTTTTACCAGGTACAACAGAAAAATTACAAGTAAAATACCCACATTTAAATATAATATTTTCACCCGAATTTTTAACTGAGAGAACCGCCAAATTAGATATGTTAACTCAGGCTAGAATAATTTTTGGAGGAAATAAAAAACTAACTCAAAAAGTTGAAGAGTTATTTTCCAAAAGATTTATGAATCGTCACTTTATACATACCGATTCTAAAACTGCGGAATTTATAAAATATATGAATAATACCTTTTTTGCCACTAAGGTTTCGTTAATGAATGAATACCATAGATTGTCAAAATTAGTTGGTGTTAATTGGGAAGATGCCATGTATGGTTTTTCATCTGATGGTCGTATTGGAGATTCTCATCTACATGTACCAGGACCTGACGGTAAATTAGGGTTTGGAGGTACATGTTTTCCTAAAGATATTAATGCACTTATTTCTATGGGAAATGATGTTGGTGTTAATATGAATATATTAGACGCTGCTTGGAAAACGAATTTAGAGGTTAGACCTGAACAAGATTGGAATAAACTAAAAGGTAGAGCAATATCAGATAAATGAAAAAAATAATAGTACTTGGTGGAGGAGGATTTATTGGTGGTCATCTATCCAAAAAATTAAAAGATAGTGGACACTATGTAATTATATGTGACATTAAAAATCACGAATATTGGAACCATAAAAACATTTGTAACGAATTTATTAAAGGTGACCTAAGAGACCCTAAAGTTGTCTCAGAAGTAATTAGAGAGGGCATTGATGAGGTTTATCAACTTGCTGCCGATATGGGAGGAGCTGGTTATATTTTTACAGGAGATAACGACGCAAATGTTATGCATAACTCAGCTTTAATTAATTTAAATGTGGTTCACGAATGTACGAAAAAGAAAGTAGGTAAAGTATTCTACTCTTCTTCCGCATGTATATATCCTGAACATAATCAATTAGACCCTAATAATCCAAATTGTGAAGAATCCTCAGCATATCCCGCCAATCCTGATTCAGAGTATGGATGGGAAAAGTTATTTAGTGAAAGATTATTTTTATCATTTATGAGAAACTATGGGTTGGATGTAAGAATAGCTAGATTTCATAACATATTTGGACCTATGGGTACTTGGGATGGAGGTAAAGAGAAAGCACCCGCCGCTATGTGTAGAAAAGCATCTCAATCTGATGGTAAAATGGAAGTATGGGGAGATGGATTACAAACACGTTCATTTCTATACATAGATGATTGTGTGGAATCCATATTACGATTCATGAGTCAAAGTAAATTTGTTGGACCAGTTAATATTGGTTCTGAAGAAAAAATAACAATAAATCAGTTAGGTCAGATGGCTATTGATATATCTCAAAAAGATATTAAAATTTACAACATAGATGGAGATGATTTTATAGATAAATATGGATTCTCATGTCCGGTTGGTGTAAGAGGTAGAAACTCTGATAACAAACTATATAAAGAAAAAATGGGATGGGTAGTTTCCCAACCTTTAATTAATGGTATGAAAAAAACTTATAAATGGATTGACGAACAAGTTAAAAGTAAGACTTATATATATGAGAGTCCCGATAAAGGAAACACCATATATCGTAGAGAGTTAGGTAAACAACCAAGTACTCGTGAAAAAATCAAATAAATTTACAATACTAAAATAATACATGTCAAATAAAAATAAAAAGACTGAAAATAGTAGATTAAGTCGTAAAGATTTAATTAAAAATATTATCGGAAAAACCCCTCGTAAGAAATTTCTATCTGAGGGTCAAGAAGAATATTATAAAATACTAAAAAATAATGAAATAACAATCTGTACAGGACCTGCAGGTGTTGGTAAATCATATATTGCGATGAAAGCTGCGGTAGAATTACTAATGGAAGAAAACAATTCATACGAAAAAATAATAATTGTAAGACCAGCGGTAGAGGCGGAAGAAAAGTTAGGTGCGTTGCCAGGTAATTTAGAAGAAAAATTAGACCCTTACATTTTTCCATCATACTACTTATTAAATAAAATTATAGGAAAAGAATCCAGAGAAAAACTTAAAGAAAATGACTTTATTGAAGTTTTTGCTTTAGCATATATGAGAGGTATGAATATTGATAACTCAATATTAATATTTGAGGAGTCACAAAACTCTACACCCTCACAAATGAAATTACTATTAACAAGAATAGGATTTAATAGTAAGTTTTTTATTTCAGGAGATATAGACCAAACGGATAGGTACCGAGATAAAACTCAATCAGGACTATATGACGCAAATGAGAGATTTAAAGATATGGAAAAAGTAGGGACTTATAATTTTAAAAATGAAGATATAATACGTAATCCCTTGATAACTAAATTATTAGATAGATATGATACATGAAAATAGCATTTGACATTAATGGTGTTTTAAGAGACACTTTTTTAAAAACGGAACAGATTTATCAAAAACACTATATTGATGAATATGAGGAAAATGACGGTATATCTTCATATGATGAAGAAAGTGGAGATTTCGTGATTGAAAACTCTTTAGAGAAATTTCAATATGAGTTAGACCTACCCGTAAAATCTTTAGAAAACATAGAAAACCATTTTAAATTTAGGGACAAGGAGGAGTTATTTAACTTTTTTTATGTTGATTTCCCTATGCAAATATTTGGTCATTCCCCTTCAATTAGTATTTCAACTTTTAATGTGCTAAATGAAGTATATGAGGACTTAAGAGATAGTCATGATATTTTAGTTGTTTCAGACGAGATAGGGAAATCTAAACCCGCTACATTATTCTTTTTATCAAAGTACGGATGTTTAGTTGAGAAAATTAAATTTTATTCTAATATTACTGTAGATAGTATGTGGGACGAGGTTGATATCTTAATAACCGCTAATCCTAACCATATCATTAACAAACCAAAAAATAAAATAATTGTTAAGTACTCTACAACATATAATGAAGATATTAATTGTGATTACACAATTAATGATATTAGTGAAGTAAAAGAGTTATATAAAAAATTAAAATTAAAATAATGTTAGAATTTTTAGGTGAAAATTATTATGTAGATTTTGATAAGTTAGAAAATCATGTCAACATACCAAAAGATGAAAATAAAAAAGAAGAAGAGTCTGCTGAAAAAACAGAAGACAAATTCCAACAACATATTAGTGTTGTTAAGTTTGAAACAATAAAAATGATGTTAGAAGTAGTATTAACTGAAAGAGAAGAGATGGATGACAATTTAGGTATAAGAAATAGTTCAAAGACCTTAAGTATTCCCTTTAAATTTGCATTTAATACATTATTAAGACACGGAATAATAAAATATATATAAATTATGGATACAGAATTATTAAAAAAAGTAGAACAATCAGTTCAAAATTTAGAAAACAAATCAGTAAGGGTTTATTTTCTAACACAAGATACTAAAGGAAACGCAAAGGCGTCTGTAAGACAAACCTATGAAATGGCATTAACTTTAAAAAATAACGGATTTAATCCAATAATTATTCATGAAACAAAAGAATATACAGGAGTTTCAGAATGGTTAGGTGAAGAATTCATGGAATTACCTCACGAATGTATCGATGGTGAAGATTTAAAAATTTCACCAGAAGACTTTATAGTTGTTCCTGAACTATACGGACACGTATTAGAACAAGTAGCTAAATTACCATGTGGTAAGATAGTTCTTTGTCAAGCATATGACCATATGTTAGAAACTTTACAACCAGGTACTAATTGGTCTCAATATGGATTTTTAAAGGCGATTACTACTAATGAAAAACAAACAGAATACATAAAAGGAATTATGAAAAATGTTACATTTGATATTATTGAACCTTTAATTCCTGAAGATTTTATACCTAAAACTATTCCATCAAAACCTATAATATCAATTCATACTCGTGACCAAAGAGATACTATGAAAATTATTAAAGCATTTTATCTAAAATTTCCTCAATTTAGATGGATAACTTTTAGAGATATGAGAGGTTTATCTCAAAAACAATTTGCTGAATACCTAAAAGATTCATTCGTATCAGTTTGGGTAGATGATACCTCTTCATTTGGAACATTTCCAATTGAATCAATGGCTAGTCGTACACCAGTAATCGGTAAAGTACCGAATATGAAACCTGATTGGATGTCTGAAAATAATGGTATTTGGACTTATGAATTAAATCAGATGGTTGATATAATAGCTGAATTTATTCAGAATTGGTTAGAGGATAATATTAATGAAGAGTTATACAAAAACGGTTTAGAAACAGCTTCTAAATTTCAAAATAGAAAAGAATTTGAGAGTATGGTAATATCAACATTTGAATCTTATTTAAATATAAGAAAAGAGATTTTTGAATCTCAATTAGATAAACTTAAAGTAGAAGAAGAAAATTAATAATTATGGAAAATAAATTAAACGTATCGGTAGTATTACCAATTAACTCATCTAAAATCAAAAATTTTGAAGAATATTTTAATAGTTGTATTCTATCACTACACAAACAAACTACAAAAATTGATGAATTAGTAATAGTACACAGTGACGAAGAATCACTAAAATTAGTTGTCGAAAATTTTGATTACAGTGGATTAACTGTGAATCTTATAGAAAATAAAGGGGATGTTGATTTTGCATCTCAAGTAAATTTAGGAGTTGAAAACGCTAAAAATGAATGGGTTTCATTAATTGAAGTTGATGATGAATACGCATCAATATGGTTTAAAAATGTAAAACGTTATATGGAAGCATATCCAAACGTATTAGGATTTTTACCTTTAGTTATTGATGTAGATGAAAAAGGTGTATTTGCTGGATTTACTAATGAAGCCACATTTGCTTCAAATATGAATAGCGAAATTGGTTACTTAACTAACGAAGTATTAATAAATTATCAAAATTTTCAAACAAGTGGGTTTGTAATTAAAAAATCAGTTTTTAATGACTTTGGTGGATTTAAAAAATCTATGAAATTAACTTTTGTTTATGAATTCTTATTAAGACTAACATATAATTCAGTACAAATAATGACTATACCAAGGATAGGATACAAACATATGAATATGAGAGAAGGTTCAATATTTTGGAACTATAAGTTTGGTGAAAATAAGATAACTGAAGACGAAGTAGCATTTTGGATTGATTCCGCAAAGAAAGAACATTTTTTTATTGAAGATAGGAACATAAACTATCAAGCAATAGATGTTTAATGTCAACGGAACCCAAAAGTGCAAATACAAAGACTACTGAAGTTATAATTTCGGCTAGTACTGAAACTACTGAAAAGAAAAAAAGAGGTAGAAAACCAACAACTAATAATTATTTCGCGGAGAGGGAAGAAAGGGCGGTTAGATTATTCTTAACCGCTTCTACTTTTAATGAAAAAAATGAAATTTATGATGATTATCTAAAAGCCCCTTTAGATAAAATGATTGAATCGATTATAAGAAGATATAAATTATATAGAAAAGGAATGGACTTTAGAGAGATACATCATGATACTCATTCATTCCTAATTACTAAGGTTGAAAAATTTAAACCCTCTAAAGGTAAAAAGGCATATTCTTATTTTGGAACTATTTGTAAAAATTACTTAATGGGTATGATTATAAAAGACCAAAAAGAACAAAATAGAAAAATTTCATATGAGGACATAACTACCAAATTAGAAAGTAGACCTGATATGATTTACTACCTTGAAAATGAAAAAATTGAAGCGACTGAAGTCATTAGAAAATTTAATAAAGAGTTAGAAGAATTTATTGAAAATAGTAATTTAAACAATAATGAATTAAAATTAGGATATGCTCTAATGGAACTATTTGATAATTATAATAAAATTTTTATTGGCACAGATAATAATAAGTTCAATAAAAATATAATACTATTATCGTTAAGAGAAATGACAAATATGTCAACTAAAGAAATTAGAACCTCTATGAGAAAATTTAAAAAACTTTATTATGAGTTAACAAATAAACTTCATAACCTCTAAAAAATTGTTCTATAAATATTTATAGTATTATGGCAAGACCGAAAAAAAAACAAATAGTATTAAATAAAGACTCTGTACTTTCTCTTATGCAAGAAATTTATAATGAACTTGTAGAACAAAGAGCAACCGCAATTAGAATTCAGAATAAGATGTTAGCGATGTTAAAGGACCCAGAAGATATGACAGTAATCGGTCCTGTAATTAAAGAACAACAAAAAATCGTAAACGATACCATAGAGAAAAAACTATCATTATCTAAACTACAATCTTCTATTTGGGAAAAAACTAATAGTCAGGCAACAGAGGAATTTAGTTTATCAGATATAGATGATGATACGTTGCAAACCCTAATACAACAAGATTTAGGAAATGACGATAAAAAAGATGGTTATAAACTAGAGTAAAATTTAACCATTATGTCAAGTATACACGAAAAATTTAAAAGTGCTGGCAGTAAAATAGATTCTTATAAGTCCACTATTCAAACCACTGTTAATGAGAAAAAAATTAAAGCAATATCAGATGGTAATAATTTTGTAGAATCAAAAAGC
>Ga0181412_1000012_pt1 | contig 65892 bp, 66 predicted proteins | sample 35SPOviralmetaG_FD_130113 | JGI IMG/M metagenome (GOLD analysis project Ga0181412, IMG submission 130113) | Marine viral communities from the oligotrophic San Pedro Time Series (SPOT) site, San Pedro Channel, CA, USA - 35 SPOT_SRF_2012-08-15 | ecosystem: Environmental > Aquatic > Marine > Strait... | reverse complement strand
TAATATGAATATCATAAGTCTTGAAGAAGCGTGTCGTTTCCTGTGGCGCGAAGAGATAACCGATTGGGGTGAGGAGAATATCACCAACCACATCTACGTGAGTAAAGGTACAGACCTTGTCGGTTACGTACCACGTCGTACTGGAGTTTTCCAGCTCTTTAATACGCCTAAGAAATCTTGGTCTACTAAAGGACGTAAGTTTAAGAAATTAAACAAGAAACAAATTAAGGAAATAATTGAGCAAAACACTTGACATGTTATAGAAACATGTGTTACTATAGCTACATAAATTAATAGTAAGAGATTATTTATTATGACCATTTTATTTGATAGTTTAGTCAGAGAAGTTGATGTTGGTGCGGTTTTAACAAAATTCACCGACATCTCACCGAACAACCAATTCAAGTATGAGAACGGTATCCGTATTCGCGAACGCCGTATCCTTACAGTGCGTGAGTACCTTGCACTGATTCACTTTGGATATGTGATAAAGTCTATTAAGACTAATCGCCCAGATGTGAACAAGGTGACTAAGAAGCAAGGTATCACAGAGACCTTCTTCACGGGTAATGACTTACCTAATCTTGCGGTATCTGTTTACTCAACACCTGACGGTGAACTGCGTTTACAAATACGTGTTACTGACGGTGGTCACCGCAGCCGAACTTTCTCTGAGTTCGTGAGTAACCAGTTCGTGTTGTCTAATCAGGCATACTTTGTCAATGACCACGGTGGTGAGACAACTATCGCTAGTATGACTGCTGAAGAAATTCTGGAGGCGTATCCTGCTGCGTTTAACCGTTGGTTAGAGGAAGAACTGCTATTCACTGTTTATCACAACTCTACACCAAACATGGATGCGATTGAGACGCGTAACCGTAATGCTGGTTCAAACCACTCACGTGCGGAGCATCGCAATACACTAGATGAGAATGTTATCGCAGAGGCGGTTCGTAACACATCGCGCCTAATCGATGAGCAAGACACTGTTCCACATCGATTGTTTCTTGATTCGAAATTCATTGGTTTCGCGCCGGGTCGCTTGAAGTATGACATTGTGACCTCTCGCTTGTTGAAGATGAACATTAACGGTGATGCCGCAGCTGCGTGTGGCGACGATGAGCTTGATGAAATGTTTGAGCAAGGTTCTATTATCGATTCAGGTAAGTATACCGTCCGCGAGAAGCGCGTGTTTGAGAATGCACTCAAGTCGAGTATAAAGATGTTAGATATTATCGCAAGTATTTACGATGAGTATCCATCGACTAAGATCAAGGCTGCAAAGCGTAACGAAGGTAGCTTCACTGCGCTCACCCGATTCTTGATGAGTATTGACACTGCTTTGCGATCAGAGCAAAAAAACTTTGTGGTGAGAGATCCAAAGGCATTCGCCCGTGCGTGGGTTTACATGTTGGAGGAAATCAAGAGCGACAACACCTTGGGTGCGTGGATCAAGGACAGCAGCGATGAGTGGACTATTTCTGCTGCATTCAGTAAGTACTTGGGTGTGCACAATCACTTGAGTAAGACACGATTCACAATCTCTCAGATGATGACACGATTTGCTGGTCGTTACGAAGAGTTCGGTATTGTGGTATTAGATGGTCTCCGTACGTTCAGTGACCAAGATATCCACAATCGTTATGTTGAAGTCAATCGTCAGTGCGAATCTTGTTCAGTTCCTTTAGAGGCAAACGAAGTTCAAGGTGACCACGATATCCCTCACTCTTGGGGAGTCGATGTGGGTGGTGTTACTACTCCCGATAACTTGCGTATATTATGCGGTTCATGTAACAATGAGAAGTCTAACAAGTACACTTTTGATGAGTACCTGTCCTTTCGCGCAGAACGTGAAACGTTACTTGAAGTCGCCGCATAAGTAGATGCATGATACGAGACTTTATTACTGATCACATCGATACTCACGTAACAGACGACACTGTCGGACTACTACTGTCCGGCGGTGTCGATTCTATATCTGTAGGTATCAGCGCACAGGATGCTGGACGCAAGGTCCACGCATACAGTTTCACTCTGGACAATCATGAGTCCTATGACTTTGTCAAGGCACGTGACGTAGCAGATACTATGGGGTGGGAATTCACTCCGGTCATCATACCAACCGCAAACATCAAACAAGACTTCCAACGACTGGTCGAACTAGGTTGTCGTAAAAAGTCTGAGTTCGAGGCAGCCGCATATCCTTTTCTTTATGTTTATGACGCCATGGTCGAAAAGTATTCGGTCACTGGATGGGTCGCAGATGCATACTTTGGTGCGTCTCGTAAAGCAACCCAACGGTACTCTTCTTTTAAAAAGAAGCGTAACTATGTGAAGTGGTGTAAAGAGAGTGGAGACAAACGCGTCAACTGGAATGAGTTCCGTGAAGCGTATCTCAATGGACACTGTGCTGGTATTGCGACCCACAACAAAGTTGCGGAGATGTACGGTAAGATCCATATTGCTCCGTGGGGTGACCAACGAGTCCGTGACTATCTTATGCAGTTCTCATGGCAAGAACTGAACACGCCACACCAGAAGAACATCATACGCGAAGAGTACGAGATCGAAAAACTCTTTGGTAATGTAAAACCTCACATCAATTTACAGTTGGGTTCTCAAATAGACAAACTGTTCGAGTCATTGTTGCTCGATACCCAGATCAACTGGAAACGTCGGAACAGGGTCATGGACCTATGTCGCGATCACTATCAACAAACCTTTGTGTCCGACCTATCTGATTTTATCACTTGACAGACAATGCTATATACTGTATAATGTCTGTTAATAAATGAAGGTATATTATGAGTTATAACCCGTACAATTTACAAGATGTCTATGACGCGGCATCCCAGAAAAAGTTCAAAGTCGTTTCTACGTTCGCGGGGGGCGGTGGATCTTCTACAGGTTACCGCCTTGCGGGTGCGGACATTCTCGCCATCAATGAGTTTGTAGAAGAGGCACGAGTCACCTACAAAGAAAACTATCCCGACACACCTATCGTCCCGAACGACATCAAAGAACTAACAGGTCAAGACTTTCTGGACCTTGTTGGTCTTGAGAAGGGTGAGTTGGATATCCTCGACGGTTCGCCTCCATGCTCTGCATTCTCTGTCGCGGGTAAACTGTCTCATTCATCTGACGGTAAACACTCTGACGGGTGGGGACAGACTAAGTCCTACAGCGATGGTAAGATTGTAGAGAACATCGAAGATCTGTTCTTTGAGTTCCTACGTGTGGCAAACGAGATTCAACCCAAAGTCATCGTTGCAGAGAATGTTAAAGGTCTCACGATCGGTGAGGCAAAAGAGTACTACAATCGTATCCTCAATGAGTTCGAGAACATTGGGTATGAAGTGGTATCCGAAGTCATGGACTCTCGCTACTATGGTGTATCCCAGACGCGTAGTCGTGTCATCTTTATTGCAGTACGCCAAGACGTTGCGGATGAAGTGGGACTAAACTTCTTGACCATGAATCACTTGTTTCCAGAACCAGCAAGAACCGCCATACCACTCAAGGATGCTTTAGTCGATCTGGAGTATGACGAAGAAGAAGTTAAGTATCTGACGGAGAAGTTTGAGAGAACCGCGTACTGGAAAGACACTGGATCTCTAATGCCAACGTTCCCCGATAAAGTTTTGACTGGTGGTGATTATCATCCCAAGGGTCATCACTTCAACCTCAAGCGTGTGTCTCTAGAGGCGCCTGCACCTACATTGACTGCAATGGGTAACGGGGATACAACCGCTGGTGCATTTCATTGGTCTGAGTCTCGCAAGTTGACACTAGGGGAATTAAAGCGTATAATGTCACTTCCCGATGACTTTAAACTGACGGGTAAATGGAATCAGAAGGCAGAGCGTATCGGTCGTATGGTTCCACCATTGATGATGAAACAGATTGCTGAGTCAGTCTATGAGAACGTATTGAAGGTGTACAATGAAAGATAGAGAGAGTTATAACAAACCAGACTTTAGTTTTGCCCACCGTGAGGAAGGATTCGATAATCACATCGAGAACTCTATTCGCGGGTACAGCAATCTACATCACGATGTCATAAAGTTATCCGAATACTTTGTCGAGGATCTAACTGACGTTGTCGACATCGGTTGTTCGACGGGCAAGACCATCTATGAGATGATGAAACAGAACAATCGATTCGCACCTCTGGCGCACTACTCAGGTATCGAGTATGCGGAAGGATTTGTTGACAACATGAACTCTCGCCACAAGCAGATTGATAATGAGGGTCTGGGTGATGTAGACTTCCATAATATGGATGTGCGTAACGCAACGTTCGCTAACTGTTCTCTCGTCACCTCTCTATTCACTCTACAGTTCATGCCACCACGTTCGCGACGTGACTTAGTGAAGAAGATATATGCTGGTTTAAACACAGGTGGTGCATTCATATTTGCAGAGAAGACTATGGCGAGAGATGCTCGTCTCCAAGAAATCATGACGTTTCAGTTCTATGATCACAAGTCTAAAAACTTCGAAGCAGAAGACTTGTTATCTAAGGAACGTGAACTCCGTTCTATGATGAAGTGTTCAACTTGGAATGATCTACATTCACTCTGCATGACTGCGGGATTCTGTGCCACCAAGATTCAACCCTTCTGGCAGAACCATCTCTTTGTGGGTGCCATCGCCATAAAATAATTTAAATAATTTAGCATAATGCCTTGACATGTTGTAGAAACATGTGGTACAATAGCTACATAAAGTCGAGTTGAGAGAGGTTTTTATGGGTTATCGAGTTTTAAACATCACTCCAGAGTTTCGCGCTCAGTACGTTGAACGTGAAGGTCTTGAAGGTCCATTCTTTTATGATGGTCAACGTGCTTTGTATTATGATGCACGTGAAGGTGCCTACCTTAATCCTACCACTGACATGTACTTGACTTACGATGAGTATCAAGAGGAGTATGCGTAATGAGTCAGTTAACTGAGTTTGTTTTTGGTCAAGTTGTGATTTGGGGTTTCATTTATTCTGGAATGATGCTCGCGGCTGGTCACCCAGTCGAACCCTACGTCTACTAAGGAATTTATTATGAGTAATACTTTTGATCGAATCTTTGCAGAGTTGGTACCTAACGAAGGCAAGTGTGACACTGTCGCTGGTGAGATGATCCGCTCGGCCGGTCGTCTGCAATACGACTTCTACAACAACGGTATGGGTAACAATACGTCCGGTGCCCTAAAGTTCCTACGCGAGAAAAGCGCGATCGATAAGGAGTTGTTTGAGTGCGTCCTACCCTACACGACGGGTCGACTCTATGAAGGTAAGTATGAGAACGACTTTTTCCATGTTGCCATAGATCGCATTGTGGAGATGACCACCAAGATGGTCACTTTCAATCCTCAGTTGATGGTGATGGAAAACGCCGAAGACATGTTCGACTACTCCGATGAAGATCTCGATGAGACATGTCAAGAGTGTTCGGGTTATGGGTATGACGATTACGAGGACGAAGACTGCTACATGTGTGGCGGTACTGGAATAACTTAATATAGGAAACTGTTATGATTAAATTTCTAAACTTTGTAGTTACAAGTTGGCGGTCCATCATGGATCTCCGTTTCAATCCACTTAGGTTCATCAATGAACCTGTTCTGCAATCTTACCTCATGATAGTGTTGTTTACTATGTGGAGTGCGTTCTTCGGTCTTATTGCCATGTTTTACTTCGGATGGTTTGGTTACAGTATTCCGGTGAGCATCATTGTCCACATGTCAATACTTGTACCCGTGGTCATAACCAATGGCGTGTTCTTGGATGCGGAAAGAACTAACGCTCCATGGCTAGAAGACTTTAAACGACGTGAATCCCTCATTGCGTACATGCGCGGTAAGCCAGTCGTTAAGTGGGACATTGATAAAGAAGCATAGTTTTAAAGGGGAGACCGTCTTTCGAAGATTCCGACTGATAGGTACGTGGACGACTCCCCTCTTTTTTTCGTCCCTTATACGAAAAAGTTATATCCTTATGCCAAAAAGTTCTAAAAATAAGCCATTTATTTTGGCTAATGCCCTTGCGTTTTATCTCTTAATATGCTATAATAGCTACATAAATTAATGAAGAGAGATTTGATTATGACTAATGAGAACTGGACAGACAACACAGAAACCAACGAAGACGCTACCTTCCTAACACAGGAAGAGTACGATGTCGCCATGACAGTTATCCCAGTAGACATCAAAGACGTTAAAACTTTCCGTGCCGGTTTCGAACTGGTCGAGTATGAGGCAGGTACCGATCCTTTAGACGGTTTTTGTTTGATGGGTTTCGACGAAGTCGGAATGTTTTGTAAGAACCCTCGCTATGCATTTATAGGAGAAGCCGCATGAATTTAATCGGTCAGAAAGTCGAAGGTAACTGGGGTGCCATGTACCCCATCGCACACGGTCTAATCGATCGTCAAGTTGGTCGCGACAGTGTCGAAATAAAATGGGAAGACGGTTACCGTGAAGAGGTTCGAGTTGATGATATTCATGAGATCGGATACCGTAGTCCTAACGGTTCACCCATTGGTATATTTTTTGGAGAAGTAGCATGATAGATTATATTTCTTGTACTGAAGACGGTTCTGAGATTCGTCTTTACGATGAACACGAGATGCGCCCTGTGTGCGAATCGAACAACGTTGCTGAGTTGGTCAATGCATATTTGAAGTATGGTATTGCTCCTCAAGTGATGGGTTCCTCAGATTGGTTCGAGGCACCGTTTGCGTCTGCTCGCGAGTACACCATGAAGAAAGTCTACAAACTAATCTAGGGAGAGACAATGCCTAAGATCGTTAAACTGAATTATGACCGAAAGGTCCGGTACCTTTACGACAAGGACACCGAAGAGTGCAACCGACTCGCTAATGAAATCATGGACCACTACGGTCAGTTCTTAGAAACTCCACACGGGTGGTGGATGGAAGATATCACTCGTTTCCAAAAGGAGTTGAGAAACTGCGGTCTTTCTGTTAATGAGTTCCTTCGAAAAGAATTTGTGATGCCGAAGAAAACTGCGGTCAAACCCAAAAGGAAGCCGCGTAAAACTGTCGCAGCCAAAAAACCTGCCGTGACCAAAAAGAAAACTCCGGTCAAGAAAAAGACGCCTTCTAAGAGAAAAAAGGTCACATAGGCCCTTGACTCTAATACTCACTGTGGTATAATAGCTACATAAAGTCAAAGAAGGAAGAGAAATGAAGATCAGATGCATTGGATTAACGATTACCACTAATCAAGAGATAGTTAGAGACTTCGAAATCTTAACGTCTAATGAAGATGAGATGGTGACTACATGTGGCCACGTTATAGACATGTGGTCGGGTGATAAAAGTGTAACTTCCTCGAAGGGAAGACGCATAATGCACACAATGTCCTTTGATATAATTTAGAGAGAGATTTATGGGTTATCGAGTTTGGCATGAAAAATACCGTCACTACTACACTGATGCTATCAAAGTGATGGATGAAGAAATCGCATACAAGTATTATCAGTATGTAGTTCGAAAGAATGCTCATGGATGGAAAGATTCTGAGAGGAGCAAGACTTATAATGCAGAATGGAAATTCGAAGCCAACTACCCTCACGTAACAAAAGAACTCACATTGAAAGAATGTCAGTCGTTTGCAAAACGTGTACTAAAATCTAAATTGTGGGAGAATTTCAATCATAAAAATGATCCAGCGATTGGACTGAGATCTGCATGTAAGACTATCCAGATCGAACAGATGAGATCAAACTCTTTGTCAGGTGTCTGTTATGGTGATCTCATTCGATTGAGTGATAGTGGCATGAACAAGTATGTTGTCTTACATGAACTCGCACATGCTGCTGGGTTCAGTAAACATGACTATCGATTCCGTGAGTGTCTGATTCGATTGGTCTCAAGATTTCTAGGTCGAGAGGAAGCTAAGGCATTGAAGAAATGTTTCCGTGAAAAAAAGTTACGAGTTTCCAGACCTATCATCAAATCACCTGAAGCATGGTTGAAAGCAGTTGACCGTGCCCCTATAAAAATTGTCGCATAAGGAGTTAATATGAAAGGTTTGTCTGAAACTGTTTTTAGTCTTGTTGCTGTATCCCTTGCCCTTGTTTATTGTACTGCTGTTATTGATATGCCCGATGTTCATGTTAGCAATATGACTGGAGAGTGTGTCAAGGTTATCAACTATGCTGAGAACGATAGCTACACGTGTGAAGTTCTTCCTACGAAATACAACCATGTGTGGGTGAAGTAATGGAACTGGTTTACGACATAATCGGTTTTGGTTTGTTTGGGTTCCTCGCTTTGCTGTTATACGTCAACCTACACATGGAAGAAGAGAAAGAACTGGGAGAGCGCATACCATTGATGTGGGAAGAGGGTGGTTGGTTAAGAACTTTTTGGAATACCCTTATATCAAATCGGTCTAAGAAATAGCTAAAAAAGTGTTGACTATTATTCAGAATTTGTTATAATAGCTACATAAATTAATGAGAGAGAAATTTGTTATGGCATATGTAAGTCAAGAAGATAAAAAGAAATTAACCCCCGCGATCAAAGCGGTCCTCAAGAAGTACAACATGAAAGGCACTCTTGCCATTCGTCATCACAGCAGTTTGGTGTGTAACATTAAGAGTGGTGCTCTCGATATCATCGGAGCGTTACCTGTCAGTGAGTACGGTCCTCGTGACTACGTTCAGGTCAATCCGTACTGGATTGCTGAAAACTACGACAACGAAGAAGTTGTTGCGTTCTTAACTGAGTTAAAGGCTGCTATGGAAGGGCCTGACTTCTTCTGTGAAGACGACAGCGCGACTGACTACTTCTTCAGAAGTCACTACATCGACATCAACGTCGGGCAGTTCAACAAACCTTATCAGTTGGTGGCATAATATGACTTTTAGACGTTGGTGTAATCTAATGTGGTTCGAGCACTGTGATGAGGTTGAACTCTACACAGGTAAACGTCCAGACTACAAGGCAAAGGATTACTTTGCAAAATACAAGTGGTTTCTGAAACGTGAATATTTACATGCAATTGCTAAAAAAAATTAAGCAAAGCCCTTGACAAATGTTTCAAAAACAGGTACAATGGCTACATAAACTAATGAAGAGAGAGATTTAAATTATGTTCTACGCAAAACCCAAAATGTCAAACAATCACCATGCACAGACTTTCGACACTGTCGAAGCTGCTGTTCATTTCCTTAACAACTACAACGAGTTAGGTCCAGACTTCGTTCAAGAAGGTTACTCTAACGACGTTTCTAAATTGCAAGCAGAAGACTTCTGGTTGGTCGGTAAGTTGGTCGGTCCAGTTGGTACTGAGTTCAAAAACAATAAAGTTGTTAAGGCTAAGTCATGAGTAATGTAGCGTGGTTCGCCACTGGCGAGATTGGTGAGGCGGTTCGTGATGTCATAGATTCTTTTCTTGATGATGTTATCGACTCTAACACCGCAATAGAAACATTGTCTGCTATAGGTCTTAACAACGATGAGATGATGAGTCTCATCGAACAAGAACTAGAGTTTCAACAAGCAACCTTTCACTAGGAATACTGATATGGGTATAATTGCAAACATTTATCGAGCAGATAACCGCGACTCTTCTGCTGGTGGTATGAGTTCACGATTCACTGAAGTGACTATAGTGAACGTCGAAGGTCCTTTCGAACCAACCGTGGGTCGCCCTGCGGTTGAGTTGGTCGATGGTTACGCTCGCGGCACCTGTTTCGTACGTCCAACCTATCTATGTGAAGAACGTCCGATGATGGGTGGTACGTTCGTCGCTACTTCTGACAGTCGTTTTAGAAACAAAGTTCGTGAGATTACTGGAGCTGAGTTCTCCGGTGCGGTTCCTTTCCATGATCGAGTGGAGTTTTAATGTTACGACATAACGATAGCTGTACCGAACTGCTCACCATTCTGCAAGAAGAATGTGCCGAGGTCATTCAAAGAGTGTCGAAGGTAAAGCGGTTCGGTCAGGATCAACACAACCTGTCTCTACTTGCTAAAGAGGTCGGCGACCTTGTTTGCATGATTGAGTTGTTACAACAATGGGAAGTAGTGTCGTACACTGCTGTTGAGGAGGCGAGAACAGAAAAGTTGTTCAAACTTCGTGTCTGGTCTACTCTGTTCGATTACGACAGCGATGACAACTATGATGCTGGTATTAGGTCGGATAACTAATATGAAGTATGCGGTCAATGTTGATATTTCTGAGTCCCCTAGTTATGAGATGTCCACCTATGTTCACAAGGTGGCAGAGTTCCTAGGGATATCTAATCTACCCGGCTATGTTGAACTTGAGTTTGTAGAAGAGCTAGGTACGTTCGCTGGACTAGTTGACGGCGATGAGGATCAAGTTGATATCTCTATCGCTGAGTACTTCGAAGGCAAACGGGTCGATGAGAAACAAATGAAAATCAACATTGCCCATGAGATGATTCATGCAGTACAGATACTAAGTGGTCGATTGATTCATACTGGACTAACTCTGAATGAAGGTGTGATGTCTTATAAATGGATATTCGATGGTCAAGAGTATGAGAATATGAAGTACTGTGATCAGCCATGGGAAAACGAGGCATATGACAATGAAGAAGAAATCTACCAAGCGGTCGAATCCGGTCGCGAAGTATGCGGGGCGATTCAATCGCGCCTCTACCCACGTCGACCGTAAGAAGGAGTCGAAGAAACGCGGTCAGTTAACCAAAGATGAACTGTATCCAAATAATGGATTCTAGCCACTTGACAACCCCCTACATATAAGGTATAATTATGGCAGTAAGTAAAGAAGTACGTTACGCAATGGTTCGTGCGGCAGCACTCAAGATCCAGAAGCGTAGTAAGGTTCGCAAGTCAAACCAACGTCTAGCGAACGAAGTAGTAGGTCTTGATCGTCAAGACTATAAATCCGATGTACGCTGGGGAGATGAAGATAAGTTCGTTAACAATCTCTTCTCCGATGTCCGTCAATCAACCCACAACGAGGAATGGAATTAATGTCCACACCAATGCCTGAGAACCTAATTGATTTAGGTCAATATACCCGTAACGATGTAGAGCTCATCTCACGTGAGTTTTTGCGTTGCGTTTATCTAGATACTCTAGAATCTTTTGGTAAAGATTATGCGAGTCTAGATGAAGAGGATGAGACGCGTAAGAACGTTCTCGCTACACTTGAAGCATTCGAACACACCATTGCGGTACTAGATGGTAGCGAAGAGTTTCTTGAAGCAGTACACTCAGAGGCGTCTGAAGAAGAAGCAACAGCGGAGGACGCTGAATTTGAACGATTCTAAGGAGGAGTCAATGTTTAATTATGATAGTATCGTTAGTCAACTACGGGACAATGTCCTTCAGGTGACTTTTAGTAAAGTCAATGGTGAGGAACGCGTTATGCCTTGTACTCTCCAAACTGACTATATGCCTGAATTGTCTGAATCCAAAGTTGCAGTAGTGGACGACTTCTCAGTTAACAAATCTGTGATTCGCGCATTCGCAATCGACAAGCAATCATGGCGGTCATTCCGCGTTGATAATGTCAGAGCGATTGAGGTAATCAATGGATGAGAAAACTGAAGAGAAGTTCCTAACCAAGAAATCATTCTCTGCGATGATCGAAAGTTTCGTATTTCAAAACAGAATGTCGTACATGGATTCCATTGTACATCTCTGTGAGAAGAACGGATTAGAGCTGGAAGACATCAAGAAGTACTTGTCTCCAACTATCGTCGAACATCTTGAGAGTGAAGCACGTCAGTTGAATTTTCTGCCAAAGCAGAACACACTAGACGTATAAATAGTTATGCCCTTATGGGTAATCTCATACATTGTTTATATTTAAGTTTATATTTAAGGAAATATTATGTCTTTTGCAAATCTAAAGTCCAAGTCTATGGACATCTCTAAGCTTGTCACCGCTGCTACCGAAGCATCCGGTCAAGCATCTAACACCAACAAATACCAAGACGATCGCAAGTGGAAACCTACCGTTGATGAACAAGGTAATGGTTACGCCGTGATTCGTTTTCTTCCTGCTACTGAAGGTCAAGACCTACCGTGGGTTCGCTACTGGGATCACGCATTCAAGGGTCCAACCGGACAGTGGTACATCGAGCGTTCACTAACGACCCTAGGTCAGAACGATCCATTAGGTGAGTTGAACTCACGTCTGTGGAACTCAGGCATCGAAGAAGACAAAGAAACTGCACGTCGCCAGAAGCGTCGTCTACACTACGTTACTAACATTCAAGTTATTAACGACCCTGCAAACCCTGCCAACAATGGCAAGTCATTCATCTACGAGTTCGGTAAGAAGATCTTTGATAAGATCATGGACCAGATGCAACCAGAATTCCCAGGCGAGACTCCGGTCAATCCTTTTGATTTCTGGGGCGGTGCGGACTTCGAACTGAAGATTCGTAACGTTGCGGGATACCGTAACTATGATAAGTCAGACTTTAAGTCACCTTCTCAGTTCTTGGGTGCTGATGAGACTCAACTTGAAGCAGTGTACAATACACTGTATGACTTGAACGAATTCATAGTACCAGACTATCCGAATGCACACGATGCAAAGTGGTTCAAGTCTTACGATGAGTTGAAGCAGAAGTTAGAGACAGTACTAGGTCTTGCGACTGGTGCCGGTTCAACTTTGAAGAACGAAGCACTTGCAAGTGCGGAAGAGGCTCCACCGTGGGACACTTCTTCTGAACCTACTATTGTTGCAGCTGCTCCTGCTCCGGTTGCTGCTGTCGCAGCTGCGGATGACACACTATCATACTTCGCGCAGATGGCTGCCGAAGAGTAAGATATATTACAGTTGATAGATTTGGGGGGACTTCGGTCCCCCTTTTTTTATGAGGCTCTGGTGCCTGATAGTGGGTCGTAACTATCGTATGACATGACTGCACCTGATACTAGACTTGTGTTACTACTTGTATTGGAAACATTAGATGACGATGGAGCAACTACGGTTGTCCCGCCACCACCCAGTCCAGCGAGTGCCTGTGATTGTGTAGTACCGTCTTTAATCTGCGCACCAGTTGCGGTTGGCATCTTCATTGCAGGCGGTGCACCAGTTACACCACTACTACCACCAACAGCAGTAGCAGCACCGCCACCACCCATTGTAGTAATTTCTTTCATGGTGTCTATTAGTTCACCGCCACCACCTATCATCCACTCTGCAATGTTTTTCGCTAAGTAATCCCCTGAGAAACCACCCAGTATACCACCGACTAATCCGCCAGCAACAGTACCGAAGGGTCCCCCGACAGTAGTACCTAGTGTTGCTCCTGCAAGTGCACCAAGAGTACCACCACCGATACCACCCAATGCTCCAGCGATTTCTGCTGCTTTTTCTGAGGCAGACAAGTCATCGTTTGCTAATACTAATCCAATGGTACCGACAGATGCAAGTTGACCTACTATAGGTAATTTCATGAACTTACCAAAGTTCTTGTATTTCGCCATTGCGGCTGCCAAACCTTTTGCTTGACCCGAAGTAGGCGCCTTAACACTTTTCAATGCATCATCCATCTTATCAGCGGACATGAACTTTCCGTTCTGTTTCATTCCACCCTTGTCTACAGTAATTCCCTTATCTGCAAGTGCTTTTAATTTCTTTTTACTCAGGTTAGATGCAGTCTTATTGTTCGCGGTTATTCTTTCCTGTTTAGTCATAGATGATGCTGGGTTGGTAGGCGTAGGAGGTTTCCCTGCATTCAGTTTCTTGTTCAATTTCAAGTTCGCTGCATTAGCAATACCACCGACCGCTGCAAAACCAGTTACGTTTTCAGCCATACCTTGAACGTCACCCTTGAGTAATGAATTAACTCCACTTAGTATTTCATGACTACCGTCCGCAAGTGTTTTGTAAACATCTGACAAAGATGGTAATGCTATATTCAATCCAGCGAGTGCATCCTTTACTTCTTTTCCTCTCTGTCCTAAAGTATCTCCAATTTCCCCTAACATTTCTATGTTTTCTGGAGTAGCAAACGCTCCCGCGACTGCACCCAGTACTGCGAATCTCTTTCCGAACAATGCACCTATACCACCGAACTTAGCAGCATTCGCGGCTGCGGCACCTAGTTCATTATCCCCAGTCATTTCTGCGACAGCAGTACCTAGAGTTTCGGACATCATCTGAGTAAGACCGAAGATACCTGCTTTAGCAAGACCCCCACTCAGTCTACCCAAACCTAATGCAGCACCTATTCCAGCAAACATGCCTCCAGCACCACCACCGCCTCCGCCACCAGAACCACCGGATCCGGTTCGACCACCACCAGAACCACCACCCCCAGATGCCGCGGCGTTATCTCGTTCGCGTTCTAGGTCTTCTAGTCTTGCCTGTTCTTGTGCAACAAACCATTTAGAGAAAGATGCATCAATACTACTGATACCATCATTGATGTTGACCAGTTGCGTGTTTTGTGATCTTAAAGTATCTGCTAGTGTTGAAAGTGCCATGGTTTAACCTTGTTGTTGTTTTGCTCTCTCGTTTTTTTCTTTAATATCATCGATTAACATACTCAAGTAAATCTCTCTCTCCCAAGGCAACATACTTTCCACTTCATCTAATGAGTAACTGTAATTGTTCATTAGTTGGAAGTTAACTTGATAGTAGTTTGCCAAGTTATCATGGGAGAGATTTATTAAAAAAAATCATCCATTCCTTTTAGTATACGATCGTTGTGATGACCGCAATGGTCACATACAAAGTCCGCTTCTTGTTTTATTGTCGGTATTCCGTTCACAAACTCTGTCACCTTTTCAAACTGTTCGGCTGACATAGATTCTACAAAGTTGACTAGTTCTTCTCGTGGTTCATCCTTTGTAGAGAACTTCTCTTCTAAGGTGTTGATTGATGCTATACAAGTCATCACCATTTCCAAAATAGTCTCAGTCAAAGAAGTATCTTGAAACAACTTATCATTGTCCATAAAGTCCGCATAGGTCGGGTATCTCATCTGTACAGAAATATCGTCTGTCAACTCAATAAGCTTATTATCAACCACTTCTCCCTGTAGCATAATCCTTTCTAGTTCTATCGGTACTTCGGAACCTTGATTACATTCTTCACATGGAATAATCAGTGTTGCAGTTTCCCCGACAGACTTTGCACGTATCTTAGTGAACATATAGTCCACATCGAAAATAGTCAAGTCCTTCATTGTCTCTTCTACACAGGACTCAATAGTTCTCACAATGGCTCGCATCATGTCGCGCCTCTCTTGTGTCTCTATTGCAATCAATAGATTCTTTTGTTCCTTCACTAGGAAGGGTCTGAAAGTAACTAGTTGTCCTGTAGATGGTACGTTTAATTCATATGTTGGTGATGCGTTTAACTTAGGTAATGCCATTATGTAATCCTATAATTTAAAATATTGAACCCAAACTCAGTTTAAATTCTCCTAATCCTCGTTCATCTTTGATGACTCTCCAATTGGTATAGGAGAATGTTACACTAACTTCTACCAACCCGTCCGCTTCATTGGTCAGTTCGATGCTAGTAATTGTTGTTGGAAATGCGTCTATCAACTCTACGCTGTAAATAGATGCTCCCAATAGGTCGAAGTCTATACTGAAAGGTCCTATATCGAACCCGACTCTTGCTATAGGTTTTCTCAGTTGATGTATCTTTATCGGAGCAACGTAATCGTCTTTGTATCCAACAGTACCCTTGGGTAGAGGAGTTGGTTTAGGAGGTTTAGGTTCTCCCTCTTCCTCTTCGGCTGGTTCTTCTTTAGGTACAGTGTACTCACCTACCATAGCAGAACGCCATGAGTCGAAATACTTTTTTACACCATAGTCGTTCAATGCATAGAAGGTCATTGTGACATCGTCTACTATGAACCCGTTAACTATCTTCTCATTAAAGATACCCATCTGTCGATCTAAGGTAGCAATCTGTTTACCAGGCATCGATACACTTTTGCACAATAGGTTAGCAGTACTACTCGACATTCCTTTGAGTTTAGTCACAACACCACCAAGGTCTGAATTTCCTACCTCTGAGGGCATTTCTACAGAATACTGGTTGGACATCGCCATACCATTCTTAGATATAAGTTTGCTTTTTAAATCTTCTATTCCCGCCATCGATTAATCGCCTATCATTTTCTTGGAGTCGTAGTATACTTTCTTAGAGTTTGCCTTACGGAAGTCTGCGGTCGGTAAGAAGGTAGCAATCTCCCATTCCGGTGCCGGTACCATAGAAAACTTACTCTGCACGTGTTCGTTCAGGTAGTGCTTGAAACATGGTTGAAAGTACTTCAACTTACTTGACTTGACCAACAACTCATACGACATCTTGAATCGTGTAGAGTCGTTGAATTTAGTATTCGATGTAATGTCCATCAATGCGTCCAGCATCTTAGCACGTAGGATAGGAGGTAGATAATGTAGGTTCAACCCATAGAACCCACCTTCTGCTGGACCCACTACAATGACCAATGGAAATGTATCATAGTACGGTAGCGTATCCTTATGTTTAGGATCGTAGAAGAACATGTACATACCACCGACGATCTCTTTACTCGTTTGCTTCAACGGGTCTTCTTTCATCAATGATTCACGTTTGATACTACGCATGTTCTTGATCTTTTTACGAAACCAATCACGGGACTCTTTCGTGCGCGGTGTAATACCGGCACGGAACGCTTGTAGTTCTAATCTTTGGAATATGTTAGACATCGAAGTATCCGTTAAAATTCTTACTTCTATTTATACGTTATTTTGTTGACTAGTCAACTCTTTATTTGTTGATTAATCAACGGCTCTTCTTTTTACTACGAAAGGGGGGTAATTTCTTTAACGGTTTCTTGGTACGCATACGTTGGGTAGACTTGGGCATGATACCCATAGCGGTGAGTTCGTTCTCTGTCCAGATCTCAAAGTGGTACCCTCTATCCTTCGCATATTCGGATGCTGCCTTCCACTTGGATTGGTTCTTGATGTAGGTCATACCCTCATTCAATAGAGTGTGACGGGACTTTCCCTGCTTGCGTTCAGGACGTAGGGTCTGCTTGTGGGGTTTGACCTCGACCAGTACAACACGTCCAGACTTGTACTTGATGACGAAGTCCATGAAGTATCGATGTGGCTTCTTATCAGTCTCACAGATGTAAGGGATGACCAACTCTTCGGACATCCATTGTACCACGTCCAGACTGTCGTCACACCATTTCATAACATGTCGTTCCCAACCCGAACGGTAGACGACATTGTCTACATCCCCAGCATACTTGGCTGGGTTCTTTGGTTTGTACCGTCCTTTATATGTCTTCACGTTTTAATAACACCATGTGGTTGACCCTGTCACTAGAAGGATAAGCGAAATCATGTACTTTCTTGTAAGGAAAGTCTGGTTTGGACAGGTAATGATGTATCAATCTCTTGGGGTTCGGCGACTCTACTCTTTCGTCCATCGATAGACTACTGACGTAATCATCAAATAGAATGTACTCGACCCTTGCTTCGTTGCATAGGTTCAAGTCCTTTGACATACCTTCGATGCTATGGTCACCATCAACGAACACCATATCGTATAGGTCGAGGGTACGTGGTTCCAAATCGTGAGAACTCATGTGACTGAACACGAACCTATCAGGATACATTTCTTTGAGCTTATTAGCATTCACCAAGGTGTACTCGTGTTGCCCTATGTCTACCGAATGATACTTGACATTGGTATCTACATTTAGAAACGTGAATGCGCTGTGTCCATAATTGAACCCTATTTCCAACACGTTTCTAGAACGTGTCATCTTCAATATGATATGGATGATTCTACAACTAGTAGCGTCAGGCAATACGTGCCCTTCATCATATGACCAACCTTCGGTCAGGAACTTACTGTCGTCTACTAGATTCATTTTATATCTTCATCGTTTCTGTATAAATAGTATCAAAGTATTTATAAACATAGGTTACAGACCATGGCAGATGAAGAAAACACAATAAGTGACCCAGCGACTCCGGCAGAGCAGATATCTACTATCAAAACGTCTAAGACCGATTCTAAGGCGTCCGACGATGGTACTGCACACAAACCTTTGGTGTATCCTATATCCGATACTAACAGATATGGAGCAAAGGTTACTTTTGTCCCTCAGTTGATCACAGGTCCTAAGCTGGACGGAAGTCAATCATTAGGAGATGTTCTCAAAGCTTTTGGAAAGGGCGTGGTGTCCATTACCAAAGGCGAGGACGTTGCACCGAAGAAAGATGCTCCGACAGAAAACACTGGAGAGAATGAAGACTCTGGTACAAAGGAAACCGATCCACCTACTGCTGATGGTGATAATAAACCTCTTACTATATCGCCTGGTGTTAATATGCCATTAACTACCAAGAAGATATCGGTCTATCTACCTATTTCATTCGGATCCACGGACACCCTTACTTATGATAGTCCTAGTCTAGGTTCGGCAGGTGCACTCTTGGGTAGCGCACTAGAGGGTGCGAATGGTGGTGCAGGGGATATACTTGGTAATGCACTTGGAGACTTTATTGACCTATTCAAGGGTACTAGTCAGACAGGAGCAAACAGTTTAGGAAAACTAGGTCTTGCTAAACTAGCAAAACGTGGACCTACCGAAGTAGGGGACGGAGCAGCTGCGGCATTACGTGTAACCGCTGACCCTAACATTCGTACCTTATTCCGTGGTGTTGCGGTACGACAGTTTGCCTTCCAATTCAAGTTCATTGCAAAGAACTCTAAAGAGGCAGCAGAGATACGTGCAATCATCAAACGATTTCGATTCTATGCTTATCCGGAGTCTATCAACTTTAAGGGTGATGATAGTGGCGCTGATATCAGTGTTGGATTCAAGTATCCACACCCATTCATTATCAAAACAGAATATGTTGATGAAAACGGAAGCTCCTTCGCTATAGGACCTAAGATAAAGTCGTGTTACCTAACTAGTATTACTACCAACTTCAACCCATCGTCTATGGCATTCCATCGTGATGGCGAACCTGTCGAAATCGACCTCTCATTGAACTTCACTGAAGAGACCACATTGAACAAGCAAGATATTTTTGAGGGTTACTAATGGCATATTTTAAATCATTTCCTAAGATCAACTATAACTTTAATGGTGAGTCCGCTGTAGCAGTCAACCTAACAGCATACGCAGAAGTGATGGATGAGGTTAGACTGTCAACATCGTTCTACCAAGACTATTATATAGCAAATGGTGAACGTGCTGATAACGTTGCATTCTCCCTGTACAATGATCCTCAGTTACATTGGGTGTTGTACCTAATGAACCCTAAGTTAAGGGAACAGGGGTGGCCAGTGTCCCAAAAGGATTTAGTGAAGATTGCCAAGAAGAACCATCCTAATACTACTCTAGTCCTTCGTGCTGATATGACCAGTCGCCTCAATGTAGGAACGGTTATCAGGGGGTTCACTAGTGAGGCGGTGGGTACAATCGTATACAAGGATTTGGACTTAGGACAACTGACGGTAGAGACAGACGGCACCTTTGCGGTAGGAGAGTTGATAGAGGACGTTGATAAAGGTTTGGTGTTTCCGGACTTCACGGTCGATGCAGTTGTTGCAGAACATCTCTCAGCACATCACTATACAAAAAACGGTGAACGTGTGGACATCAACCCATACGAACCTATACCTCAAGACGTTATCAAAACAACCTTCTTGGAAGAATATGAAAAAACGAATGATTCTTTAAAGCAAATTCGAGTAGTCAAACCAGATTCAATTAATACTGTGGTCAGTGCATTCATGAAAGCGATTAAATCATAATGACTTCCGTAACTACAGATGCCGCTGAATCAGTATCGATACAGTCCGTCACGATACAGTCCGAAAAAATCGGTGACCGGATTATCAATATCACTGCTAACGTCAGTAACATAGACATCTATGAACACATCGATAAACCTTATCTAACCGCTGCGATTACTTTCGCAGATGATAAGGATGTCATGGCGAGTGCTAACATCGGTGGGGGTGAGAAGGTAGAGGTAGTATTACAGAGCACACGAGATGAAAGTGAACCTGTTTCCAAAACATTCTACCTAGACACCGTCATAGCATCGACCAAGCTAAATGACAATTCTGAGTTCTTTGTGTTGCACCTGATAGAAGACATCGGATTTATATCCAGTCTGATAAACGTCAATAAGTCATACTCCGATAACCCATCCGAAATCCTTAAAGGCATCTCTTCAAGTTTTCTGGGTAAAGAGTTACTTTCTACTGATAACACACAGAAGAAGATGAAGTTGATTGTACCTAACCTAACACCAATCGAAGCCATGTGTTGGATTAAGAACATGTCGTGTACCACAGAAGGGTACCCGTTTTACCTTCTATCTACCCTAGTAAACGATGAACTAATGTTCGTCGACCTAAAGACACTTATATCAGCACCCGTCATTAATGCAGATATGCCATACTCATATGGTGAAGCACTTATGTCCACTGGTAATCCATTGATGCCTTCACACCGGAGAGTTATCAAGGGATACAAATTCTCTGATACAGATAACCTACTATCTCTTATAAAGAAAGGGTTAGTTGGTGCAGAGTACAATTACTTGAACCCTACCAAGAAGGATGACGAAGAACTCAAGAACCATTATGTATTTGATGTACAGAAGGATGTCATCGATATCATGCCAGAATCGAAGTACCATTACAGTGATGAGTACAAGGTAGATAATAAGTCATTCAATGAGTTTCCGTCTAGGACAATAACACAGGTAGGTTCAACGGATGCGTATGATGAAGAATCATCGTACCACCAAAGTGCGAAAGGTCACTATAAGTTAAACACTATTAATCGTGCTATCGACAATCTAATTAAAAACAATCCACTGTCAATCATAGTCAACGGAGTAGATTTTCTGGATGGCACTGCACATATGACTACCGGACGAAAGATTGCGGTCAGGTTCATGCGCAACCAAGCACCCGAAGATACTGATTACTTTTACGACAATAGAAAGTCAGGGGATTTCTTAATATTCGCAGCAAAGCATTCCTTTAATAGGGAAGAGTACACTGCATCTTTATCATGCTTGAAATTATCAGAAGGTGATGTAGAATGATACCTAAAGATTATATTGAATTTTATGGGGACCAATCACGTTGGTTCCTAGGCAGGGTTGTTGATATAGAGAATGACCCTTTGCAGTTGGGTCGAGTCAAGGTCAACGTGTACGGTGTATACGATGAGATCGATGACGCAGACCTACCTTGGGCACAGATAGTTGTACCTATTACTCATGGTGTCCACGAAGGTAAAGGACAGAACCTAGGTATCCTCGTGGGTACACAGGTGTTCGGTATATTCCTTGACGGACAGAACTCTCAGTTGCCTATGGTGATTGGTACTGTACCTAAAGAAGGGGACACGAACTCCAAGGCACTAGAGAACTACCCACACAACAAAGTGTATCAGACAGATAGTGGTCACTATAAAGAGTGGGACGACACTGAAGGCAAGGAACGTATCCGCGAACAACATAGATCGGATACGTATTACGAGATACAGCCAGATGGTTCACGTATAACCGTCATTGAAGTAGACGATACTCTTGTCGTGAAAGGTAATTGTCTTATTACCGTTGTAGGTAATGCTACGATCGCAGGGGAGAATGTTGTGGTTAACGCAGTAGAGAAGGCTACGGTGTCTGCAAAGAATGTCTCAGTAACAGGTACAGATACCGTTACAGTACGCGCAGGGAACAAGGTTAAGTTGGGATGACAACCATTGCTCTTCCATGTCCACCTTCAGGTCTACCAACCAAGGCGGACCTCACCAACATGTTCAATCAGATCACTGCGATACCTAGTGACATACAGGCGCAGATAGAAGAACTGAAAACCCAAGCGCAGACGGACACTAGGGAAACCCTCGAGCGTATCCAGAATCTAGAGAACGAGATGAAGGAGAAGGTGGGAGAAGAACGTGCACGGGTTCAAGCACAGATAGATGCACTAGAGAATGGCGAAGATCCATTTGGTATTATATCAGAGTTAGAAGATACAATCAAGGATATTGAAGAAACTATTGAAACTATCTCCGACTTGTTTACGCCATGGTGGGATAAGGGTAAGGTTCGGCAGTTAGAGAAAGAGGCAGAGGACGCATTCACCGAACTGGTACAAGAGTTTCATATCTACATTCCCGTGAAGATGATGGAGATGATATCGAAGATTGTTCCTGTATCGTTTTCCGTTCCGGTGCTAGGATTAACTATTGATGCATTACGCATCATGGAACCAGAATACCAAGAGGAACTTAAACAACAAATTGCTGGTATCACTGAAGAGTATACCACAAAACTAGAAACATTGCAACAAGATTTTGAATCCGGTAAGTTACAAGAGGACGCATATAACTCTGCAATGGATGAGCTGGAAGACCAAAGGTCACAGATCATTGATGCAGTGTATGCACTTGTACCTGAGCAGTATCGTTACTTTGATGGTGAGTTCGGTGTAGAGTGTGCAGAGTGGAAGGCAAAACTTACATGGTCGTACATAAAGAATGAGATCATGGAGTGGTGTACAATGTCGCTCTTCAAACTATTAGATAAATTGATTGGTATGTTCAAGGAGATATGGGATGCATTAGGGTTACCCGATCTACCTATCCCTCTCTCATTTGATATGGCAGCATGGGTACGTGCAGTTATAGATCAGGTCGTCGCAAAGTATCAAGAAGAGATGGACCGTATCACGGGCGATATAGAAAAACTACAGAACTTTGATGTAGAACAGGAAATCGCTGACTTAGAACAGGACGCCAAGGACAAGGCAACAGAGATAGAAGACAAGATCAATAACTTTGATGCACAGAAAGAACTCGAAGATCAACTAGCAAAGTTGCAGGGTGATATTGTATCACAGATTATGGAATTGTCAATACCTTTACCATCACCTTTTGATATCAGTATACAAGATATCATGGGTGGAGAGATCGAAGGTAAGGTGCAGTGCCTCGAAGATAAGATAAACCAGATATGTACTGCGGCTAGAGACTGGAAGATTATCACTATGAAGGAACTGTTCAACATATGGTTGAAGAAGATTAAGAAGTTCCTTGATGCAATTGGTCTAGGTAAACTTCTAGACTTCCTCACTCTCACTTTCTGTGACGTACTTGAGTTGATAGGACTTCCATTAGAGATCCCACTGCCAGGTTTAGACAAATTATCAGCACTAGGAGTGTTGCCTCCTGTCCTTACGGGAGATATACTCGCGTCACATGATAGACCGCAAGTTACTCTTCCCAGTCTCAGTGATGATGATATACCCGACTTTGATAATATGACAGAAGAGGAATATCAGGAATTTCTTGAAGGTCTTGTATAAGAAGGCTTCAGTTTCTGTATAAATAGTAGAAAAAGTATATAACGATGGATAATCGATATGGGTTCGGCAAAAAGAAATTTTTCTATACAGGATGGTAATTTACAGAAGACTCCGATTACGACTTCGGTTACTCGTACCTATTCAGATATAGACTGTACATTCGAAGCATCCCCTACTGGTGGCATCTATAAAAAGACAGATGCCGCGGCGGTATTGCAGTCTGTAAAGAATCTTCTTATGACTAATCATGGAGAACTTCCATACAGACCATATTATGGTGCTAACCTATACGATCTTCTTTTCAGTCTATCTACAGATTTAGAAGTAGAGGACGTTAGTGCTAATATTAGTTATGCCCTAGAGAAGTTCGAACCCAGAGCAAGGATACAAAACATTAGAAGTTTGGTAAATCCAGACGGCAATTCCTTAGATGTGACTATAGTTTTTGAAGTGGTGAATACCCAAAAAGTTGTTACGTTGAATTTAAACATTGCAAGGACCAGATAAATGGCTATACAAAATTCAGAGTTAGACTTCTTTTCGATAAAGTCTCAACTACAAACGTATCTAGAACAGCAAACAGAATTTCAAGATTACGACTTTACCGCAAGTGGTCTATCTAATATACTAGATGTATTGGCACACAACACACATATCAATGGTCTGGTTGCCAACATGGCGATTAACGAATCCTTTCTTGGGTCCGCACAGTTACGATCATCGGTTGTATCACATGCAGAGTCACTAGGTTACATTCCTAAGTCACGTACTGCATCGTCTGCCATTCTATCACTATCAATTGTAGGTCATACTACAGGTCCTGCTTCATTGTCTCTACCTATCGGTACAGAGTTCACCTCTTCTTTGGGTACGTCGGTATATACGTTCACTACTCAAGAGCAATGCACAGCACAGTTCGATAATGGGAACTACGTATTCAAAGACTTCTCTAATGATTCGCGAATAACTGTACGGGAAGGATCTACTAAAACAAAGACATTCCTTGTCGGTGAAGAAGGTGGTGTATATGTACTGCCAGACGACACGCTAGATGTATCTACTGTTAATGTTAAAGTATACGATAACTATCTGTCTAACAGATTCCAGAGATTCTCTGACATCAACAATGTTACTACAGTAAACTCTGACTCTAAAGTATTCATTCTACGAGAGACTGCTAATGGTCAGTACGAGTTATTCTTTAGCGACGGTAATATCTTAGGTACTGCGCCACGCGCTGGTAACCGAATAGAAGTAACTTATATCACGTCCCGTGGTTCAGAAGCAAACGGTGCAGAGGTGTTCAGTACTTCAACTACCGTTGATGGTCAACCTATTCAGGTATCAGTTATCGCTGCAAGTGGTGGCGGTGCAGAGAAAGAAAACGTAGAATCAATCAAACTAAACGCACCTAGGTCATTTGCCGCACAGAACAGATTAGTTACAGCAGACGATTATACTGCATTGATATCAAAAAACTATGGTAACTTCATACGTGATGTCATTGCATGGGGTGGTAATGATAATATACCACGACAATTCGGAAAGGTATTTGTCAGTCTTAATTTCTTAGATGGAGTAGCGCCTTCGGTCGAAGAAGAAGTTAAACAGAATATCAAAGACCAGCTGACATCCAACCTATCTATTATGTCCATCGATACAGAGTTCGTTGAACCAGAGATGACGTTCTTAGAGTTGACTACAGTATTTAATATCGACCCACTAAAGAGTCCTTCCTCTACCGAAGCATTACAGGCTCAAGTCGACGCATTCATTAGAGATTATATGGATAGCGTTTTAGGTACATTTGAATCAGTCTTCCGTCGTTCTAATCTATTAACTCAGGTAGATTCATTGTCTTCTGCGATACTTAACTCTAAGATGTCAGTTAAGGTACAGCAACGAATTGACCTTGATAGTCAGATTAAAGCAATCGAAGAATCAAAGAATGCGCTGGGTAGACCACTACTATCGTACATAGAAAAAGATCACACAATTAAATTCCCATTCTTGCTTGCAGAACCAGACAAGGATGACCATATAATAAACTCTTCAGTGTTTAAATCAGATGGCAAGAACGTTGTAATCAAAAACCTATTGGGTTCAACTCAATTACAACTATTGGACCTTGATGGCGCAGTCATGATTAATAACATTGGCACATACGATCCAGTGAAGGGAACCATACTACTTAATTCAATACGTATTGACAAGGACGGTTATGTAGGAACTGGTATTCGATTATCAGCAGTGCCTGCGAACCAGAGCACAATTAGTCCACTACGTAATTACATCATAACATTAGATGAGAGTGTATCGTCGACTACTGGTTATATAGATGCAGGGGCAACTAGGGTTATACAATAATGTCTAACATATCCAGACAATACAGAAGTGCTCCCAAGTTCTACCAGAGTCAGGTATCTCAGGTATTGCCGGAGTTTTTCGTAGATGAATATCCTAAACTAATTTCGTTTATAGAGAAGTACTACGAGAGCACTGGAGAGGAAGGTAATACTTCTATAACCCAAAAAATTCATAACTTGTTTGATGTGAGAAGTATCTCTAGCACCGAATTAAGTTATTTGGATCAACTGATAGGAGAGATAAGTGACGGACTAGAAACGTCATCATTCTATCAGAGTCCACGGTTGATGGCAAGACTTCTTGTTGACCTTTACCGCGCTAAGGGTACAGGTATCTCAACCGAACAGTTTTTTAAAGCATTTTATGGTGAAGATGTAGAAATAAGTTATCCTAAGAAAAACATCTTCATATTAAATGACAAGCCTGGCGGTTCATTAATTGGACCTCAGTCATTGAGGTATATACAGGACGATAAGAAATACCAGATATTTTCAGTTCTTTTGAAAACAGGTATGTCCTTGAGTGATTATGAAACACTATATACTAAGTTGATACACCCAGCTGGGTTCTACCTTGCTGCCGAAACAGAAACACAATCAGTTGCAAGTGTTGATTTAAAGGCAGGATTAACCGTAGACCCATTAGAAATTCCTAATTATGCTATACTACTTGAAGCAACTGCACTAGGTACACATGTACAACCTACCTATTCTCTACTTACTATGGAAGAGAATGATGCAGTAGATGTTAGAACACAAGCACAAAAGGATGAGGGTTCAGGTATCATTGTAAGTTCTCTAGAGACTTTGGACAGATACGAAAATGTATCTCTGCAACAGTTGGCTGATGATTTCGTAACAGTCGCAGATTGGGCTGGCGTAAGACCACCAACTTTGGATGATGAAGGTTTAGACCTATCTCAAGAATACGAAACCCTAGACGCATCAGACCACACATAACGGAAACCTATAATGTCGAGAAAAATTCTAAATACTGGCGGTTCTGCGAACGACGGAAGTGGTGACACTCTCCGCGAAGCCAGTGAAAAAATAAATCAAAACTTTGAGGAACTATACTCTCAGGTTGATATTGGTGGCGGTGATGGTATCACTCCAGAATTTATCAGCAATCTGGTCGATACCGAAGTTCTGGAAGCCCTTAATGGGGTAGACCCTAGCAAAATTACCGATAATGCTAATGATATTACTAACTTGGATGCACGAGTTTCTAACATCCAAGAAATCATTGACAACACAGACATTGGTGAAAAGGGACCTCAAGGAGACCCAGGCGAACTCGGTCCACAAGGTGGAGTCGGTCTACAGGGGGGAGTTGGTCCACAAGGTGCACAAGGTGAAGTCGGACCACAAGGTACTACGCCAGGCCCAATAGGACCACAAGGTGCAGTCGGACCACAGGGTATAACTGGACTTCAAGGTAACCCAGGCGAAACCGGACCTCAAGGAAATCAAGGTCCGCAGGGTATAACTGGTCTCCAAGGTAATCCTGGCGAGACTGGTCCTCAAGGTGAAACTGGTGCTCAAGGTGAAACTGGTCTTCAGGGTAATCCTGGCGAAACTGGACCTCAAGGAGAGACCGGACCACAAGGTATAATCGGACTTCAGGGTAACCCAGGCGAAACTGGAGCACAGGGTGAACAAGGTCCACAGGGAATCATAGGTCTCCAAGGTAACCCAGGCGAAACTGGACCACAGGGTGAACAAGGTGCTCAAGGTATCATTGGTCTTCAGGGAAATCCTGGCGAGACTGGACCACAAGGGGAGCAAGGTTCTCAGGGTGTTATTGGTCTTCAGGGTAATCCTGGCGAGACTGGTCCGCAAGGTGAAGCTGGACCGCAAGGAATAATTGGTTTACAAGGCAACCCAGGCGAAACTGGAGCACAAGGAGAACAGGGTTCTCAGGGTGTTATTGGTCTTCAAGGTAACCCAGGCGAAACTGGTCCTCAAGGAGAGACTGGATCACAGGGTGCTATTGGTCTCCAAGGTAATCCTGGCGAGACTGGACCTCAAGGTATACAAGGTGTTCAGGGTAATGTAGGCCTACAGGGTAATGTAGGTGAAGTCGGACCACAAGGTAATGCAGGGGCAGTTGGACCACAAGGGGTCCAAGGTAATGTTGGTGAATTAGGACCACAAGGTTCTGCTGGCGCACAAGGTGCTGCTGGAATTCAAGGTAATGTAGGTGAAGTCGGTCCTCAAGGTGAACAAGGTTCTCAAGGTTTCCGTGGTCTCCAAGGTAATGCTGGAGAGCAAGGTGCCACTGGTTCTACTGGTGTAACTGGTGCTACTGGTTTGCAAGGCAATGCTGGTGCAGTTGGTGCACAAGGCGCAGATGGTGCTCAAGGTGCTATTGGTATTCAAGGTAATGTCGGTGAATTAGGACCACAAGGTTCTGCTGGCGCACAAGGTGCTGCTGGAATTCAAGGTAATGTTGGAGATAAAGGTGCTACTGGTGCAGTTGGTGCTCAAGGTGCTGCCGGACTTCAGGGTAATGTTGGAGATAAAGGTGCTACTGGTGATGTTGGTGCTCAAGGTGTTGCCGGACTTCAGGGTAACCCAGGCCCATTAGGTGCAACAGGTGTAACAGGTTCTACAGGTTCTACAGGTGCTGCCGGAGCAACTGGAGCGCAGGGTGGTACTGGACTTCAAGGAGATCCAGGCCCTAAAGGTCCAGCAGGTACTACTCCAGGCCCAGTAGGTCCGCAAGGACTTGAAGGAGACCCAGGCCCTCAAGGTCCAGCGGGTACAACTCCAGGCCCAGTGGGTCCACAAGGTAACCCAGGCGATGCCGGTCCTCAAGGAGCAGATGGAGATACTGGACCACAAGGAGCAGACGGTCCACAAGGTGTCGCTGGTCCACAGGGTCAAGTTGGTAATGTTGGTCCTCAAGGTGCGGATGGAGAAAAAGGTGCACAAGGTGAAACTGGTGCTCAAGGTCTTGTAGGACCTCAAGGTGCTGACGGAGATACTGGACCACAAGGAGCAGATGGTGCTCAAGGTCTGGTTGGTGCCCAAGGTGCTGACGGAGAAAAAGGTGCACAAGGTGAAACTGGTGCACAAGGTCTAGTAGGACCTCAAGGTGCTGATGGAGATACTGGACCACAGGGTGAGCAAGGTCAAACTGGTAACAATGGTCCTCAAGGGGAACAGGGTCCAATTGGTAACCAAGGTGTTAAAGGACAAACTGGTGACAATGGTCCACAAGGTGCTGATGGAGAGAAAGGTGCTCAGGGTGCTGATGGCGCACAAGGTCTAGTAGGACCTCAAGGCGAACAAGGTAATCAGGGTCCAGTAGGTTTCCAAGGAGCGCAAGGTTTAGTTGGTAATCAGGGTGAACAAGGTTCACAGGGAGCAGTTGGTTTCCAAGGTGCCGTTGGTAACAATGGTCCTCAAGGTGAACAAGGTCCAGTTGGTAACCAAGGTATCAAAGGTCAGACGGGTAATAACGGTCCTCAAGGCGGTCAGGGTCCAGTTGGTAACCAAGGTGTTAAAGGTCAAACTGGTGACAATGGTCCTCAAGGGGAACAGGGTCCAGTTGGTGCTCAAGGTGTCAAGGGTCAAACTGGTAATAATGGACCACAGGGTGCTCAAGGTGAAGTCGGTAACCAAGGTGTTAAAGGACAGACAGGTAATAATGGTCCACAGGGCGCTCAAGGTGAAGTCGGTAACCAAGGTGTTAAAGGACAAACTGGTGACAACGGACCACAGGGTGAACAGGGCCCGGTTGGTAATCAGGGCATCAAAGGACAGACTGGTAACAATGGTCCTCAAGGTGGACAAGGACCCGTTGGTAACCAAGGTATAAAAGGACAAACAGGTAACAATGGTCCTCAAGGTGAACAAGGTCCTGTCGGTAATCAGGGCATTAAAGGTCAGACAGGTAATAACGGACCACAGGGTGGACAAGGTCCTGTCGGCAACCAAGGTATCAAGGGACAGACTGGTAATAATGGACCACAAGGAGAACAGGGTCCAATTGGTAATCAGGGAATAAAAGGTCAGACGGGTAATAACGGTCCTCAAGGTGGACAAGGTCCAGTTGGTAATCAGGGTGTTAAAGGTGCAACAGGAGACACAGGTGCACAAGGAGCTAAAGGTAATACTGGTGACCAAGGCGCACAAGGAGCTAAAGGTAATACTGGTGACCAAGGCGCCCAAGGAACCAAAGGTAACACAGGTGACCAAGGTGCTCAAGGAAATAAAGGTGCAACAGGAGACACAGGTGCCCAAGGTGTCAAAGGTAACACAGGTGACCAAGGTGCACAAGGAACTAAAGGTGCAACAGGAGACACAGGCGCACAAGGTGTCAAAGGTAATACTGGTGCTGCCGGAGCAACTGGTTCTCAGGGTGAGCAAGGTGGACAAGGTCCAGACGGTCCAATTGGTGTCCAAGGTGGACAAGGTGTTGCCGGTACCCAAGGTGGACAAGGTCCGGTTGGTGGATTTGGTAACGCAGTAATATTTGATACAAACACCACATTCCCTTCTAACGTAAACGCCACAGCGTCTTCACAGATAAGGTCTTTCCGTACTGTTGATACAGTTTTCATTGGTGATGTATACTGGCACATTAATAGTGGACGGGTGTTCCGTGCCACAGTAGATAGAATAGAAACTACTACTAACTCTTCCTTTGATGAGTTGACCAATAACCAAGGATTTTTAGATCTTAGTGGTCTTCTAAATACAGCTACAAGTGGTGCAAGGATGGAATTTGGAGCTGACAATATTTCAATATTCGATGCTGTCAACACCTTCCCAAGAGTTAAGATAGGGGCATTATAACCCCATACAACACAGGTATATTATGTTTACAATTATTGATAATTTCTATGCAGACCCCGATTCAGTTCGGGGTTATGCTTTAAGTCAAACCTTTGATGTGACAGGTAACTATCCTGGCGTAAGAACAGCACCATGTACTAATGACGGTGGTTACGTCGATTCGATGATAGCATCAATGGAACATATTATAGGTAAAACTATAACTTACTTTCCATTAGATGAATACAACACTTCCTTCCAATATACTACCGAAACTTGCAAGACGTGGATTCACCACGATCGAATGCAGTTCGCTGCGGTAATATATCTCACCCCAGATGCGCCTCTAGACTCTGGCACTGCAATCTATAAACATAGACCAACGGGAATCATGAAGCATGAAGATTCCTGTCCAGTCGACTTCAATGAATTTCAGTTGATTGAAGGTGACTGGGATATTGTTGCAGAATCAAAAAATATATACAATAGACTTGTAATATATGATGCAATGTATTATCATAGAAGTGTAGTTCCTGGCTTTGGTACAAATCAATACGACGGTAGATTATTTCAGACGTTCTTCTTCGGAGCAGAATAATGAAATTGATGACAACGTTGCTGACCTCGAATGATGTTCCGAAGTTGGCGAGACTTGTTAAGTCGGTTAATAATGTAATAAAGATAAGCCCAATAGAATGGGAAGTGGTGATCGTTGTAAATAGTATTCATGAAGGATACTATGAAGATGTATGCGCACTTAATCTACCATTCCGTGTAGTCAATACGGAAAGTAATGGTAAACCAGGCCGTGGTAAAAATGCATGTCTAGATGTATTTCTAGAAAGTGACTGTGATTTTGTATCTCAGATCGATGGAGATGATTTTTTATATCCGTCGTACTTACAGTCGCTGTGGAATCATTATAAGCATTATCCTTGCATTGATGTTCTAGGTGTGGTACCATGTGATTGTTTATGTAACTTTCCACTAGAGCAAGGACATTACTGGTGGGTTAATGATAACTACCACGCCAGTGTATGGGGTACCTCTATGTGTGCCGTGACTCAAAACGTCGGTCCTCAAGAAAGTCATCTGTTTATTGATGAGCGTCCAGTGTCAGTTGACTTCATTATGTTGCAGAGTCGTAAGTCTGCACAAATAAAAATGAACGAAGATATTGGTAACGGAGAAGATCACGCATACACCTACAAGTTATTAGCAGAACACCAGAAGGGAAACATCTGTTACTTCTTAACCATGTCAAGTGATTTGTATTGTATTGACAGAACTACCGAAGGTAGTGCTCAGAAGGTACATAGCTATGAGGATTACTTGCAACCTATGCGTGATGAAGCACTCAAACATGTTCCTCAATGGAGAAGCAGTCCATACGAATTACCAGTTATATACAAAGATTTGTTAATGAATCAGCACCAAAAGCAGACTTGGATAAACAAATTTATAAACGAGTCATAAAATCGTTATAAATATAAGAAGAATATTTCTAACATGCGTGGGAAAAAACAATGCCAGCAATAGTAAGACAAACACTTAGTCGTAAGTTAGCTAGAGATCTTTTATTAGATATCGCTAACACCGACAATGAATACTACATTGGTATCTCAAAGTCAGATACTTTCAATGAACAAGATACAGTAGTCCCACCAGTCGACTGCCCTTTTGATGAGAGAGAGTTTCGAAATGCACTACAGTCAATCAAAAAGATTGAAGGTTCTACCTTTGTAGCTAAAAGGGTTAACTGGTCATCTGGTTCAGAATACACTGGTTGGGACGATACTACCTCATCCGATATCGTAGAACCTTGGACTCCTTGGTATGTCATGAATGACGCCAAAGAAGTTTACATATGTTTAGAAACTGGTTTGAATATCGACGGTACTAAGAAGCAGTCTATCATAGAACCTAACTGGGGACTACATGCACCTATGAGTCCAGAGACTGATCCTAACGCACCGATGTTTAACGTTCGCGAGTGGTGGAAACCATTCGAAACTGCTGACGGTTATATTTGGAAATATTCATTCTCTTTAAGACCAGAAAATATCTATCAGTACCTATCGTCAAATCATATCCCAGTACAGAAGGCAGAGATTGATCTACCTACAGGCGACTCCATCGAAGACTTGCAAACTACAGTCAGAGATGAAGCCATTGGTGGACAGATACTACGTGCAACTATTATTGATGCAGGGACTGGACATACTAATGTCCCTACTATTAATATTCACGGTGACGGTACTGGCGCTGTCGCAGTGGCAGAGATAGATCCAAATACTGGTGCAATAACTAAAATCAAAATGACTAGTTATGGTAGTGGATACACTCACGCATCTTTTGAAATCATTGGTGGTGTAACTACGAGTACTGCTCGTGCAGTAGTGACTAGTCAAGCAGGACTGGGATTCGATCCAATAGATGATTTGAAAACAAGTTCAGTTATGACAAACATCAAACCAGATGGTGACGTTGGCGGTACTTTTATTACATTCAATACATTCCGACAGATGGGTCTGATTAAAAACCCTCTTCAACCAGACGGTACTCCTTTCGTTGGAGCATCTATCAAGACCCTACCTTCTATTACTTTAGTGAATAGCTCACCGTTTGAATCAGGTAAGGTAGTCACTGGCTCTATATCTGGTGCCAAGGCATATGTTAATCAGTCGGTAGACAAAGAAGTATTCTATCATCAAAATGAATCTACAGGATTCAAACCATTCCAAGTGGGTGAGGCATTAGTCCAAGCAGGAATAGTGCTTACAGGGGATATCGAAAGCATATCTCTGGTCAATGGTATAGACAGATTCTCCGGAAATGTCATGTACATTGAGAGTCGTCACAGAATTCGACGTGACCCAGAACAACAAGAAGACATTAAGATAGTAATCACCGTTTAGGATTAATCATGGCAGATTTTACAAACAAAACGTTCAAAGAAACATACCGCGATTTCTACAACGCTGAAGATGGTTATCATCGTGTATTGTTTAATTCTGGACGAGCACTACAGGCAAGAGAATTAATTGAATCTCAGACAATCCTTCACGAAGAGATTTCTCGATTTGGACGTAACTTATTCAAGGAAGGCGCATTAATTAATCCAGGCGGTGCGACAGTAGATACTAGTATTGAATACATTCGCCTAGACAGTAGTAGTGCTTTGGACTTCAATGCAGTCGGTGAGATTTTCACCAGCGCATCTGGTTTAGAATTCAAGGTTCTGGAAGTAGTAGTATCATCTGATTCTGAGAACCCAGATCCAACCACTCTTTACGTACAGTACACTGATACTATTAATGTTGCAGATACAAAAAAGTCTGCAAGAGTATTAAAAAACGAAGTTCTGACGTGTACAATACACAACACAATTAAACAACTGTCAGTTGCTGACGATGGTGTCATCCCATCAGCGGGTCGTGGAACGAAGGCATACTTTGCTTCAGGTGACTTCTTCGTTGAAGGTCACTTTGTGTTTATGGAAGGTGGCAGTGCATTCATCGACAAGTATAGTCATACTCCTACCGATGACATTGGTTTCCGAATCGAACAGAAAGTTATCACAGTAGATGACAACGAAGACCTGTACGACAACCAAGGTGATGTTCCAGATGCGACTGCCCCAGGCGCTGATCGATATCAGATCAAACTAATTCCAACAACCCGTAGTCAAGTAGCTGTCGAAGAAAACTTCGTATTCATTGCACGTGTAGTTGAAGGTAATATTACCCGCGAAGTAAACACGTTTGATTCATATAACAAAATCAATGATTTGCTTGCACAAAGAACAAAAGAAGAATCAGGCAACTATGTAGTAGAAGAGTTCAAATCAATCTTTAAAGATTCTGAGAATGAGGACAACCTAACTCTAGACGTTACCAAGGGTATCGCGTATGTCGACGGATATCGTTTAGATATTGGACAAGACGAAATAGAAGTTCCTAAGTCAAGAGGCACCGTAACTTTCTCGAACGAATCTGTACCAGCAACATATGGTAACTATGTCTATATCGACCCAACTACTACTCAAGGTTTTGGTAGACTAGACTATTTCGGAGAAGTTCGATTGCAGAACGGATCTGACTTTATTGGATATGCTAATGTTCGAGGAGTCCAACAAGACTCTAAAGGATATAGATTATATCTATTCAACATTCGAATGGATGCCATTAGAAACAACGATGGTGATAAGATTGGAACAGAAAACTTCTCCAACGTAGATTCTCTGTATGATTCACGAACAACTAACACTATACCTTTACTTGATGGGGACTCCACTCTTTACGGTACTTCTGAGAATAGCTTACTGTTCCCATTACCTAAGAATAGTCCTAAAGCAAATACTATTGAATCAGCAAATTTCACAGTCCAAAGCTGGAAATCCGTGTCGTCAGATTCTAACGGTGACTTATCCCTGAGTGGAGTAGAATATCCGGATTGGGTTATTGCGCAACAAGACGGACCTATCGCTGCGGTTTCTACTACAGATGGTTCATATACTGGTCTAGAACCAGATACAAACTATGTTGTTGCTACATACCAATCAGTAAGTTCAGGTCCTCGAAAAAAGACCCGTACCTCTGTGACAGAGACTTTTTCTCTTCCTAATTCAGATCAAGAAGCAAGACCATTATTTTTAAGTAATCCAGATGTAATCTCTATCACCTCAGTAACACATAAGAATGGTGAAGCTGAAACTGATATAACCAACCAGTTTATCTTGGATGGTGGTCAGAGAGATAACTTCTATGACAATGGTCAGGCAAATATCAAGGGTGGATATAAAATACCTACTGGTTCTAATGTTCAAGTAGAAGTAGAATATGAATATTTTGCTCATGATAACAGCGGACGATACTTTGCATGTAGCTCATATCAAGGAGAAGATTACGAAAACATTCCTAATCATACAACTTCTGGTGGACAAGTAATCTCTCTACGAGACGTATTGGACTTCCGTCCTGTCCGAACGCCACCAGACGCTGAAGGGAACGAATTTAATATCACTGAGCTACCTCAGAACTCATCTTCTGTAACTATCGATCAGGTTAAGTACTACCTACCTCGTATCGATATTTTGGTTGCAAACGCAACCGACAGCCGAGGAAGTGTTGGATTTGGTGAACTACAGGTCATCCAAGGCGAACCAAATATTAATCCACGTGAACCAGAAATCCCAACAGGCTCTCTGGCTCTATACAAGTTTGTATTAAACCCTTATACTTTCTCAAGTTCAGATCTAACAAGTACTTTCATTCCAAACAAACGATTCACAATGAAAGATATCGGTAAGTTGGAGCAACGAGTAACAGACTTGTTTGAACTAACCACCTTGAGTCTGTTAGAGTCCAGCACTAATTCACTGGTCGTGCTTGATGAAAATGGTAACGCAAGAACCAAAGCAGGATTCATTGCAGACAACTTTAGTTCATTCACTTTCTCAGACATTGACAATCCAGAATATCGTGCTTCTATCGACTCACAGGGTCACTTGAAACCGTCTTTCCGTGAGAACTCTATTCGACTTGAATATAGTCCAGATAATTTTGCTACCGAAACTTCGGCAAAAAGTGGTGACGTAGTAACACTGCCCTTCTTACATGAGAATTTAGTATCACAAGTACTTGCTACTAGTACAATGAATATCAACCCGTTTGCAGTAATAACTCAAACAGGTCACTTAGAACTGTCACCGTCTTCAGATGAGTGGGTCGAGACTCGTACTCTACCACCAATCATGCAGACCACAGTACGTCGTTTCGAAAACTTCGAAGCAGACCTATGGAACAATCCTACTATACGTGATCGAAACTTCAGACTGCGTAGTGGCAACAACCTATTCACAACAATGCCAAGAGATGTGTCCTTCAGAGAAACTACTCGAAGCATACAAGACTTCATTGGTGAACAGGTTGCAGACATAGAAATCATTCCGTTCATGCGATCTCGTAGAATCAAGTTCTCTGCGAAAGGATTGCGTCCTAACACTAAGGTGTTCGCATACTTCGGTGGTTTACCTATGGAAGATTGGGTCCGACAAGAATCTTCAGAATCAAGGTTCTCTGACAGTCCAACAGAATTTGGTAGCGAGTATGCAAATGAAACAGAATATCCGTCTGCTCTGGGTGGAAAGAGTGCACTACAGACAGATAGTAAAGGAGAGATAGTCGGTAGTTTCTTCCTACCTAACACAAGTGATATCAGCTTCAGGACAGGTACTCAAGAGTTTAAGCTTCTTGACGTAAGTGAAAACAATGAAAATGAGGCACTATCAACTACTCGTGCATCATACACATCATCTGGATCTATCGAGAGTGTTCAGAGAACAGTACGTTCCACTCGCGTCATAGAAAGAGTCCGTGGTCGAAGAGATCCATTGGCGCAGACTTTCTATGTTGACCAGATTGAAAACCCTAATGGTTTGTATATCACTAGGGCACACATTTACGTTGAAACTAAAGACAGCGTTATTCCACTACAGGTACAGATTCGTCCAGTAGAGAATGGAATACCAACTAGCAGTATTATGCCTGGCGGCGTCAAGTTCATCAACCCTGATGAGATTGTTCTTGCAACCAATCCTGAAACAATTGAGGATGTACAAGGCTCTCCAACTGTAGTTGAATTTGATGAGCCAGTATACTTGACAAGTGGTGAAGAATACTGTATAGTATTACTTGCAGAGTCGGTAGAGTACAATGTATATGTCGCAGAGACATATCAGAATGTATTCGGAAGTCGTGAAGATAGAATAACCAAGCAACCTACATTAGGTTCACTATTCCTTTCACAGAACGGATTCACATGGACTCCGGATCAAACTAAAGACCTTATGTTTAAGTTAGACCGTGCAGAGTTCCAGACAAGCGGTTCAGTAGTTCTTGACAACGGTATGCTACCGAAGACTGCTTTAGAGAGCAATCCAATAAACACCGTCTTGGGTTCAAGTATTATACAAGTGACTCATGAAGGACATGGATTCAGTGATGGTAATACGGTCACTATATCAGGAGCATCTGAAGTATCTGGTATTCCAGCTTCTGCGTTAAATGCTAGTCACGAAGTCCTCTCTCCTACATGGGAAGGATATAGTATACAACTAGCAACTAACCAACAAGCTTCTTCTTCTATATCTGGTGGTGGTTCTGCAATAGTTGCATCACAACAAGTTTACTTTGACCAGTTTGTACCACAAATACAGACACTTATTCCTAACTCGACAAGTATATCATCAAAGGTCAGAAAGACAAATGCTACTTCATATGGCAATAGCAATGGTCGTACTACCGCTGCATTCAATATGGCAATAGGGAATGAAGAAACTGTATTCTTAAATGACTTTAACTCTAATCAGGTCCCTAGTGTTGTGGCTTCAAGCGACAACTCTTCTTCTCCTACAATGAAGATGATCCTGAACATGAGCACCTCAGATACTAAAGTATCGCCTCTAATTGATTTGCAGAGAACCTCTGCATTGACTCTAGAGAATGTCATTGATACAGATGACGCGGCACAGCACATTACAATTCCAGTAGTGATTGATGAATCATCACTGGGACTAAAAATCATATTCGCTGCGAACAGACCAGCAGGTGCTGACTTTGATGTTTATGTTAAAACAGCAGTAGACGAAGATACTCTTGAAACCGAACCTTTATGGGTAGAAGCATTAGCAGATAACTCTATGCCTTCAGATGACAATCCATCAACTTTCCGTGACTATGAGTACACAATCAATACAGATCAATTCTCTGTCTTCCAAGTGAAGATTGTGATGCAATCTAATAACTCTTCTAAGTCTCCAGTAATTAGAGATTTACGTGCAATCGCTTTGATAACAGGTGGTACCGCTGGTACTAACACGTCAAATAATGATGACACGTCCGGTGGTGGTGGTAATGATGACACGTCCGGTGGTGGTAATGATGACACGTCCGGTGGTGGCAGTGGTGAAGATAACGACGATACAGGAACTTCTTTATCAGCAGTTGCATTCCCTGAGATAAGTCAATTACCAACTTCGGTATCTATCACAGGCGCTCCTCGTATCCTAAGTCAGTACAATCCAGAATCAGATACCAATAATTACATGACTCCGGATGAGTACTGGCATCAAGGTACACGAAGAGTTCGATTGTTTGCTAAGTTCGATAATAATGGTGATTTCCAACTATACACCAATGACCCTAAAAAAGGAAGTGTCAATGTTGGGGACGATTCTCTAACAGGAAGTACTATCCTGGCCACAGGTAAGTGGTTGGATAGACCAGTAGAAGTGGGAGAGATTTTTGAGTGTGGTTTCAGAATCACTCATGTTGACGATGTAGCACTACCTGTTTACTCTGGTGCTTTTGCAACCCAGGCCACTCCTAGAGCAGAACTAAGAAACGTAGGTACTGGTGCAGACATAGGTTATCAGGAAGTTATTTCCGTTGATGTTGGTGAACTTGACTCTAGCGGTAACATGATTACTTGGGGCGGGCATGGACTCGTTATCGATGAACATAACAACTCGCTTGATAATGGTGCACCGTGGACTGTCGATTCACTACATCTAGATCCAGAAGTTGCCATCACTGGTACAGTAAGAATAGAAATATTCATTAGTCCAGACAATAGTCTAGACAATGGAACCACCCTTACAGGAACTACCTCTATACCATTAGATGTTAGCTATACTCTAGAGGGTGCCCCATTGGTTGATGACTCACTTGAGTCTCAGTTGGTTCTTTTGAATGCAGATGATGGTTTTGTTTATGACCAAGATCCTATTCTAACATACTATTCACTGGATTCGACTAAACCTAAAAACTTCCATGATGGCGCGACCGTTCCAGATCAAGTGTTGACAGTTGATGCAAACAGTTCTGTCGACTTCCATATGATGTGGGGATCTGAACAGGACAGCACTATCAACGTAACCTTCGGACTCGCATGGACTAATTCAGGAACTACTGTAACACTTAACCGTGGAGATTTCGCGTCGTTCACCGTTGCAAATGTTCCGCAGGGTACTGACGCTACTGTTACAGCAACCAGCACTCTACGTGGTTCAACGTTCAGCAGAGAAGTCAAGATGATCGTTGGTGAAGGTTTTACATCTACGCCTGGAGACGGTGACACGCCGGGCGGCGGTGGTGACGGTGGTGATGAAGGCGATCCGCAGCAGAACTAATTATGAATAATCATATAAAGGTAGACGGTCATATGAATCTAGTGCGGGATAAGCGTTCTGGAGCTATACTAAATACCAACAAGAATGAAATAAATACTGCAAGAAAATTAAGTAAAATAAACAACGAAAAGCAAGAACATATTAACACATTAACCGAAGAAGTCAAGAGTCTGAAAGACGACATGTCTCAAATAAAAGATTTGCTCTTTCGTTTAGTAGAGGATAAAAATGAGTAATATACAAGTAGTCAATCTTGCAGATAATATTAATGCTGCTATTCTGAAAATTAATCAAAACTTTTCAGAAATAGATTTATCTAAACTAACAGAAGATGAAGTTAATGCTCTGATACAATCTGCTTTAGATAACTTTGATGTTGGTCTAGACGCAGATGCAGTTCGTGCTGTTATCGAAGGTGCTGACTTAGATCTTGGCAGTAACAAAATTCTATACAGTAATGTATTCCCTACTGAATCAGACTTACCAAGCGCGTCTGCCTATCACGGTATGTTCGCGCATGTACATGCGACAGGTGCTGGATATTTCGCCCACGCAGGGTCTTGGGTAAAACTAGCTAATGCTGGTGACTTGGGTGCTGGATCACTAGATGATCTAAGTGACGTACAGTTAACCTCTAATGTTTTAGTTGGACACGTCTTAAAGTGGGACGGAACCAATTGGACTAACCTAGAAGACGCCAGTGGTGGCGGTGGTGGTCCAACTGACCCAGGCGAAAACGGAACCTCTTTCTATCAAGCGACAATCTACCAGAGGTCTCCAACTCAACCGACGACACCTAGCGGCGGTACGTTCGACTTCCCTACAGCCACACTAACTCCACCTTCGGATTGGTCAGGCACTATCCCAGCGGGTGATGATGACCTATGGGCATGTAACTTCCTATTCAGAGATTACCTATCGCAACAGGGAACGATCACCGCGACAGATTGGTCAGAGCCATATAAGTTGGGTGGCATCGTTGATGCTAACAACGGTGATTCATACGCACAGGTTTCTGTCTTCAAGAGATCCACAACATCATTGACTGCACCAACAGGTGGGTCATTTGATTTCGGAGACCAGACACTGACTCCACCGGCAGGATGGTCTATCGTTCCCCCTCTAGCCCAAGACGAAGATGGTAATCCAACCGGAGACCTATACGTTAGTTCCGGTATCGCAACTAATGCGGAACTATCTGATCCTACAGGTGAAGACACAAACATCAGCTGGACTAATCCAGTCAAGACCTCTACGGGTCTGGACGGACAAAACGGTAAGTCCATCTTCGAGAAGGCAGTATACCGCAAGGTTCCTAAACCAGCCGGATGGAAAGTCGGTGACGCTATCCCAACTCCATCTAAACCAGAAGGTGGTTTCTTCGACTTCGGTAACGAGGTATTCGGTGGCGATCCACTAGACTCCGTTGCAAATGAGTCGGGTGTTTGGTTCGAAGGTATCCCAGAAGGATCAGGTGACGTATGGTCATCTACCTATGCGTTCAGTGTCATCGGTGATACTGGAACAGATTACGCAGTCACGGACGGATGGAGTGAACCTACTCTGGGTATTATCGAGAGTGTGTCAACATACTCCAAGGGTCTATACACACGATCCGCAACACTGCCAAGCCCGATCCCAGATAACAACGGTGTGACATACAATTTCACAGACGATCGTTTTGAAAAGATAGGTGACACGGAGGTCGTTTCTGGCGTCACGGATGGTAGTTGGTATGAGGAACCGCCAGCACTAGACCTAGAAAATCCATTGAATCTATATGAAGTCAGAACGACCGCGAGTCTTATCGGGTATCTTGGTACGGACAACACATTAACCTTCAGCGCGCCTAAACTAGTGATGAACTATGCGGTTGATGCAGAGGATGGATTCAGTTTCGTTCAGTTAAGTGTTTATAAGTGGTCGAATACTAGTCTTGCAAACAACGCAGGCAAACCTTCAGGTGGTAGTTTCGACTTCTCAACTAAGACATTTACACAACCAAGTGGATGGTCTAAGACCGTACCGGAGAATCCAGACGAAAACGACGCAAACATGAAGTTGTACGTGTCGTCAGGTATTGCTTCGACGCAACCGAACTCCGGTACCAGCACAGACCCAATCATAGTCGATGACGTTATCGTTTGGTCAACACCAGACGTAACGACCGCCGGTGGTTCTGGTCGTGATGGTCGATCCACATTCAGAGCAGTTATTGTTCAAAGAACAACCACAACCCCATCGAGTCCGACAGGTGGTTTCGTAAACTTCGGGGCGGATGCCGTAACAAGAACACAAGCAGAGGCTGCCGCTGTGAATGTTACATCTAGTGGCACTCTAACCATAGACGGTAACTCGTTAGTTCCACCAGACGGATGGTACGACACCGTTGCAGAAATTCCAGCAGATGAAGCACCAGATGGTAAGATCTGGGCAGTAGAATATCAATTTGCCACAGACGGAGACACGGGTGTTGAAGAGGGTGGTACATGGTCTGCACCATATGAAGATCACAACAACGGTGAGGATGGTTACTCGACCTTCTCCGCATCTGTTTATAAAAGAAGTGCGAACAAACCAGCAGCAAGTGGTGGTCTTTGGGGTCCAGTAGGTGCGACATATAGTTTCACCAATGATCTCGTAGAGAACTTGTCTGGTGGATGGACAGAAGATCCACAAGAATCCAATACAGATCTCGACCCATTGTGGTTATGTCGTGCAACGGCAACTACGCAAGGTCTTACTGGAACAGACGCGACACTGACTTGGTCGGAACCAGTAAAGATTTCAACGGACGGACAACCAGGCACAGTAGATCCAAGTGCTATACCTCAACAAGAGAACGGTTATGTCTACTATCTTGTCGGAGACGGAACAACTGACGGCCCTGCCACTCCAACCGCAACCAGTTTCAATTTCATAGGAACCGGAACAGTCGGCACTGACGGCACATTTACTGGACTAACAGATGAATGGTCTATCTCTCCACCGCAAGACACAGACCTAACCGGAAGTCTATGGGCGGCAAGATTCTTTGCAGTAGAAGATACTGTGGGAGGTCGAACTGCGACAACTGCTTCCGGTAACCTATTGTTCAGCCCCCCATTTAAGTCATACTCATTCGACGGCTTGGTAACCTTTACGAACACACAAGGTGCCCTGAGTCGAGACGATGGTGGTGCAACAGTCATCGATGGTGGGTTTATCTCTGCAAATACTATCGAAGTAGACTCTTTAATAGCCGAAGAACTAAATACTAGAATTGCTACTGTCGCAGAAACTTTAGTTATCGGTGGTGATGCGACAGGTATAGATACTACAGAAGCTACCGGATATACTTCTTCAGGAGAAAGAATGGTTCTTACTGGGGATAATATCAGAATTTATGACGCAACATCTACTAATGAAGAAACAGGCCTGCGTGTTAAACTAGGTAAACTATCATGAGTTATGGATTAGAAGTATTCAATAGTTCTAATGATAAAATAGTATCAACAACTAGCACGTTAGGATCTTTAGTATCTTACGGACTTGTATCAGCAGACAATAATAAATATGATTCGGCAGCTGCTGCTAATCCAGGCTGGGTCACTAATCCTTTAGGTAACCTTTTAACTGGTGTTGGCGCAGCCCCGGCTTGGTTTGTATACGGAGAATTAATAGAAATAACAGTAAACGTCCCAGATTTTGTTAATAGTAGCATACAAGATATCGCCATTGTAGCTCCAGCTTCTATTATGGTAGGAAATGCTTCAATAGAAAGTAGACAGAATGGTAGTTTTGTTTTAAAAAGAAATGATAAATATGACGCATATTATTGGATAGTGAGAAAGGGATGAGTACTTACGGAATAGAAATTCGAAACGAAGACGGCAATATAATTGTTGATGACGTATATAAGAACTTTCAGGTTATGTCTTATGGTATTGCTGATGCTGGAGATGCAATACCATTTTCGACGGATGACTATGAGGATGGTGCTTTACTTTTTGGTCGACCTATAAACGTTAATAAAAATGATTCTTCTGGATGGCATATTGCTGGAAGTAGTGGAACTGCCACTCAGTTTTTTGGTGTGAGTGCTTATGTGAACTTATCAGATCCAGTTATTGATATGGGTTTCAATCCTGTTCTGGACTATTCTACTTACGCAATCACTGCACCTAACGTGGGTAAGATAACCCCTAAAGTGGAGTGGGTACTCATCAAACCTAGCGTAACATCTCCAAGTGCAAGTGATTATGGTCTTGAAGTTTATGCTCCCGACGGGACAGTTTCTTTTGCAACAGGTGTCGAGACAACCTTTGATATTGTCGGTACTGTGCAAGTAAATACTTCTAGTACTCCGTATAATAATCATAACGTGGCCACTTTCGGTGCATCAGATGACATATTCAATTACTGGATCTGTCTATCTAATCTTATGCATTTTCCGATTCAGACTATACCAATGTTTTTCGGATGGGTGGCTAGTGGTAAATGGAGAGGAGCCACAAATACTATAACTTTCTATCAACCCGCCTGGCAATTTCCAGGCCATAATTCGTCAGGACAGCAATGGATTATCGGTAGATTTAATGGAGACAATTCATCTCCAACGGGTGGCACTACGACAGGTACAAATAGCGCCCCTAGTTATCAAGGAGGTATTGCATCATCATATAATATACCTCAAGGTGGGTATGTTGATATATCTCCACTGTTCATCGATCCTGAAGGTGGTGGTATTACATTGTCAACTTCCACTACTGGAACTTTAGGTGGAGCAACGATTTACATTTGGAATAATGGGACCACTATTCGTGTAACGGCGGGGGATGATGATGCGGACTTTACATTAACTATTACTGGATCAGATGGTATTAACGATGTTGATATAAACACAACAATGACGCATACTGCTGCTAGTACAAATGCTGCTCCTCAATATGTCAGTGGTATAGATTCATCATATGCACTAACTTCTGGAGCAACTACTGCCATTACTCCATTATTTATGGACCCTGAAGGTCAGGCATTGACAGTATCATATACCACCACTGGAAGTACAAACGGAGTTTTTGTTCAGACCGTAGGTAATGAAATCCAATTGACACCTGGCGCGCAAGCAGCTTCCTTCACATTAAATATATTAGTATCTGATCCTGCGGGAGCAACCGCACAACGAAGCACAAATATTACATATACTCCAACAACAACAAGTTATACCCCGACCTTACCACCAAACTTTGGCGGTGGCGGCGGTATACCATCCCCTTAATTATAGGAAATAGAAATGAGTAAAATTTTAGCATACGTAGATAGAGAAACTGGTGAGGTTAGGTCAACTTCAGTTATGTCTATAGCTGTAGACGGACCAAGTGATGGAGATGTCATTGACGATATGGTCGTTAGAGATATAACCAACGAGGGTGAAGACTGGGTCAATTTTGGTAAAAATAATTACTGGGATAATGGATGGTCTAAAAGACCAATTAAACCATCACCCTTTTATCGATGGGATAAAAGTCAATGGTCTTTTGATAGCAACTCATTCGAGGGAGCAGTTCGATCTCAAAGAGATCAAGCAATATCTCGTACCGACTGGACTCAACTTCCAGATGCGGGGCTGTCAGATGATATGCTAAATGCATGGAGGGGATATCGTCAAGAGTTGCGCGATATCATGGGAAATCTATCTGGTATCGAATCTATGGAAGATGTTAACTGGCCAGAACCCCCACAATAATTATTTAATTAATCTCTGAAATTAGAATATTATAAGTAAAGTAAATATTTTTTAAAAAATGTGCGTAGACCCCGTTTATGCACATTTTTTTTGTTATAAATAAAGGGGTCATTAACCAATAAACTTTAACTTTAGCTAAAGAGAGACGATATCGTGTCAGCATCTAGTATACCACTAAAAATTAAGAATACCGATGGTGACCTACAGGAATTCACTCCAGCGCAAGAAATGTATCTTGCGGTAAAAGTGGGTGAAGCACTTGCAGAGGCCTCTGCTGGTGATGTCGGTGACATCAGTCTAACCAATGGTACAAACATCGGTTCATTTGTAGATACTTTCTACAACGAACCAGCGGGAACACACCCGATGTCTGCTATCACTGGTACGAGTGTAACCACAACCTTGAAACAGGTTGGCGGTTCTGCAAGTGAGACTGGTTCTGATTTTGCCCGTCCTGTCGGTTATTATGCAGATAATTCTAATCCTGGCTTCTACGAAATGGTAGACTCGGATTTAGATAATCTCACAAATCGTGCACTAAAGAATGTGGAGACCCTAGGTCTTCAGGGTGCATATGAACTTTCAACGTCCTCGCCAGGCAGTGATTGGACCAAACACATCGATGGTGTGTTCTCCGATACTCATGGTGACGGTACAACAACTCAATACCACATCTGGAAGAAAGTTACTTTGGCAACACCACCAGCCGGTGTTACCACTACACGTCCAGTTGCAACCGACTATGATGGTACTTCATCATTCAGCGGTTTTAAAGAAATGTCAGACGCGGAAATCAAGTATACACTTGGTCAACGCGCTAAGTCACTCCGAGCAACAGCAGGTGCGATTGGTTCATACCAGTTGCGTTCATCTGCACAAGGTGCTCCAACTCTAGCAGGTACATGGGTACCACGAGGTTCTGCCTCTAACACCCGTCGTACTATTGTCGACGTTGCATACTCTCGTACACGTAACTCAGCTTACACACGTACAAGAATCTCTGCATATACTCGTAACCGTATTTCAACATATACTCGTAATAGTGTAGATACTTTCTCACGTACGTTTGTTGGAGAATATACGGGAGCGTATTCACGTGACTTCGTAGGAAACTATGCTCGTGACTATGTAGGCAACTACGCAAGAACTCGCGTTTCATCATATACACGTAACAGACTAACTGCATTTACTGGTTATTTTGCCGGTACTTACAACCGTTCACGTGTTTCTACATATGTCCGAAACCGAATCACACCATTTACTGGTACATTCTCACGCAATAGAGTTTCTTCTTATACTCGTGGTCGTGTATCAACTTACACAGGTACTTACTCACGTACACGCAGTTCTGCTTACACAGCAGACTACACTCGTACTCGTGTGTCAGCATACACCGGAACTTACTCAGGAACTTATTCCCGTAACCGTGTATCTGCATATGCCGGTACCTACACACGCAACCGTGTATCAACTTATGCACGTACTAGTACTCGAACTCGTACATCTGCTTACTCAGCAGACTACACCCGTACTCGTATAACTAATTACACACGTGACCGTGTAACAAACTTCGCAGGCGTTTTCTCTCGTGCACGTGTTTCATCATACACACGCAATCGAGTTACTAACTTCGCTGGTAACTTCGTAGGTAACTACGCTCGTGGATTCGTGGGTAACTACTCACGTGGCTTCGCAGGCAACTACTCTCGTGGTTATGCTGGTGATTATGTTGGTAACTACGCTCGTGTTTCTACTCGTACATCTACTCGTACACGTTATTCAGCATATGCCCGTACGTCAACTCGTACTCGCTATTCTGCATATACTCGTGATCGCGTCACTAACTTTGCCGGAAACTTCGTAGGCAACTACGCAACTACCTTTACTGGTGATTTCGTAGGTAACTATGCAAGAACATTCGTAGGAAACTATGGTGGTAACTTCGTAGGTAACTATGCAACCACATTTACTGGCGACTTTGTTGGTAACTACGCACGTGGATACGCTGGTAACTATGCTGGTGATTACGTAGGTAACTATTCACGTGACCGTGTAACTAACTTTGCTGGTGATTTTGTTGGTAACTATGCAACAACGTTCACAGGTGATTTTGTTGGTAACTATGCTCGTGGATATGCTGGTAACTATGCTGGCGATTATGTGGGAAATTACGCAAGAACTTCAACACGTACTCGCTATCAAACATACGACTACACACGTAACTCAACACGTACATCAACGCGTACACTAAACTATACACGTACATTGTATTATGCGGGTAACTATGTTGGTGATTATGCTCGTAACCGTGCATTCTCATACGTAGGAAACTACGGACGTACTCGTGCTGAAGGTGTAACATACACTGGTAACTACGGACGTACACGTACTGGTAACTATACTGGTAACTATGGCCGTACTCGTGCTACTAACTACGCAGGTAACTTCGTAGGAAACTACGGTCGTACTCGTGCCGCATCTTATGTTGGTAACTACGGACGTACATCTACTCGTACACGTAATGCGACATATACTGGTAACTATGGTCGTACTCGTGCCGCATCTTATGTTGGTAACTACTCGCGTAACCGCGCAACCAACTTTACTGGTAACTTTGCTGGAGATTACTCTAGAGGACGTGCTGCAACGCTTGACTACACTAGAACTTCTTCTAACGGAACATCATATACTGGTAACTATAGTCGTAACTTATATTACGCTGGTAACTTTACTCGTACCGCATATTCAACACGTAGTTCAATTGGTGGCGGCACCTATAGAAATGATGTTTATTTAGATGGTAAAGGTGGCTCAACTTACTGGGGTGTTAACTCATATAGTAACCGAATTGAACTTAAAATTAGGTTGGAGGGCGATTACAATATAAGCTACGGCTCTTCTGACGGATTGGGTGGTACGGTTTCTTCTAGTACAACTGTTATTTTATATAATGGTAAGACGTATACCCGTGGTACTCTCCGAAGCGGATCTAGTTACCAGCGATGGGGTGTTTCTTGGGACCCAGGCACAACTAGTTATGCCGGAAACTTCACCACAACAACAACTTACACACGAACCAGTACCGGATCAGCAACTTACACACGTAATCGTTCCGTATCTTCTTATTATACTGGTAACTACACTCGTGGCGTAACATATACTGGTAACTATGGTCGTACTCGTGCTACTAACTATACCGGAGACTTTGTTGGTAACTATGGTCGCACACGTGCAGCATCATATGCTGGAGATTACGCTCGTAACCGTGCAGCATCATATGCTGGTAACTATGCCGGTGATTACTCTCGCACACGTGCAGCATCATATGCTGGAGATTACGCTCGTGACCGTGTAACTAACTTCACAGGCAACTTTGCTGGAGATTACGCTCGTAACCGTGCGTTCTCATACGCTGGAGATTACTCACGTAATCGGGCCGCAACATTGTACTATGCCGGTGATTACTCTCGCACACGCACTGGTAACTATACTGGTAACTATGCTCGTACATCAACACGAACAAGAACTGCAACTGGTAACTACACACGTACTGGATACTATGCTGGTGACTACACTGGTAACTATACTCGTACTCTAGGATACGCTGGCGACTATGTCGGTAACTATGCTCGTACAAGTACTCGAACTTCTACACGTACTCGTTACTCTGCATACGCAAGAACTCGTGTAACTAACTATGTTGGTGACTTTACTCGTAACCGTGTAACTAACTTTGCTGGTAACTTCGTAGGAAACTACGCAAGAACTTCTACTCGAACTTCTACACGTACTCGTTACTCTGCTTATGCACGTACTCGTATCACTAACTACATTGGTGACTTCACACGTACCTCGACTCGTACCTCGACTCGTAACCGTGGTTCTGCTTATGCAAGAACTCGTATCACTAACTACGTTGGAGATTTCACAAGAGATCGCGTAACTAACTTTGCTGGCAACTTCGTAGGAAACTATGCTCGTGGATACGCTGGTGATTACGTAGGTAACTATGCTCGTGGATACGCAGGCGATTTCGCTGGTAACTACACTGGTGAGTATACTCGTACATCTACACGTACTCGTTACTCTGCATACGTACGTAACCGAATTTCGGTATACACTCGTAACCGTAGTTCAGCATATGCTCGTGATCGTGTAACCAACTTTGCTGGTGACTTCACTGGTAACTACACAAGAACGTTCTCTGGTCAATACTCACGTAACTACGCTGGTAACTTCATCGGTGATTATGTTGGTGACTTCGGTGGAAACTATGTTGGTAATTATACTCGCGACTTCGGTGGAAACTACGTAGGAAACTACGCACGTGGCTTCGCTGGTGATTACGTAGGTAACTATGCAAGAACCTTTGTTGGTGAATACACTGGTGCTTACTCTGGAACTTACTCACGACAATTTGGTGGAAACTACGTAGGTAACTACGCAAGAAACTATGTTGGTGAATACACAGGAACCTATGCAAGAACGTTTACTGGTAACTACTCTCGTGGGTTCTCTGGTCAATATACTCGTGACTTTGCTGGTGACTTTACTGGAAACTATGCAAGAACGTTTGCTGGTGAGTACACAGGAGCATATGCTCGTGACTTCGTCGGTGACTTTGTAGGCAACTACTCACGTGATTTCGTAGGTAACTACTCACGTGTCCGTGTATCTGCTTACTCAAGAATCCGTAGTTCTGCATACTCCGGTACTTACTCACGTGATCGTGTATCTACATACGTAGGTGACTTCACTGGTAACTACTCACGCGGATTTACTGGTAACTACTCACGCAACTTCGGTGGCAACTACTCACGCTCCTTCCTAGGTAACTATGTTGGTGCAACGATTAGTGACACTCTAGTACATACTCCAGAAGTCTACACACTATACTGTAGGGTTGCATAATCGCTCTAAGTATGGTATAATATGAGAACAAGGCGGGTCATTCATTTGACCCGCTTTATCTCAACACTATATACATTATAATTTGAATTGAAATCTCTGGAGATATTTAATGAGTCGTAAGCAATGGATGAATAATGCGTTCTGGGAAACAGACGAAAAGAAAGAACTAAACTGTATTTTAGAACTTGAAGATGATGTGGGTAGAGTAACCGCCCAACAAATGTTTTTACATCGGCATGATAAGAACGGTGTTGAAAACGAACTGTTTAATGAAGTAGTCGAGGCCTTAGGTGCTGATGCGATTGATAAGGAAACAACCGATCGCGTTATTCGCAAGAAGGCACAGGCAGAAGAAGAGAAGATGCGTGATGAGGAACATGACAAAGCACGCAAACTTGAAAAACTCTTCAATTATAAAATGGAAGCTTTTGAAGTAGATGATATTAAAAGTTCCAAAAACCGCAAGTTGAAGGCAAAATTGCGTCGTGCAAAATCTAAGATTGAAGTCGACATGTACTCAATCATGATTCTACAAGACCAACTAGAGGCCGAGACTAATGGAAAAGACTAAAGGATTTATAATTGTTTCGTCCAAGAAACGAAACTTTTATTTGTACGGATTAAATCTTGCAGAGTCTCTCAGGGACTATTATGAACCTGAAGAAGAATGTAAGATCTGTATTGTTACAGAAGAACGATTTATTGATGACCGTGGTAGAGAAGTAGCAGATGATATTATATTCTGTGATGACCACTACCGCGCTAAACTATGGGGGATGGCAAAATCTCCGTATGACTTGACAATGTATATTGATGCCGACATGGAATGTGAGCATGAAGACATTATCAAGGTTTGGGATGAAATGAAAGACCATGATGTGGTCTTCTCTGCATTGACAGATGATCGTGACTATATTTACGCAGAAAGAGACTTTGATACTCCAGAAGGTAGTGCGAAGTTTACATTATGCGGTGGTGTATGTTTATATGATATGACCAAACCAATTGTTCGTGAATTCATGAATGACTGGTGGGATTTGACGTTCAGGCAAATGAACGATACTTGGTGGCCAGAAGGGTATATTGACAGTCTCAAGTCTTGGGACCAATTTTCTCTTTGGTGGTTAGTCGAGAAAGAAGAAAAATATAAGGACCTCAAGGTTGGTATCTTTGATGACGACTTGAGGTGGAATTATTACAACGCTCTTAATTGGGCGATAACAAAACCTGAAACGGGACCAGTGATACTACGTCACTTCTCGGCAGGTTTAAATAAGGATACTCCAATCGTATGACACAGGTAAACGACCAATATCTCAAGCACATCGAGGTTAATAACCCTGAACTTCTTGAGATTCTAAACGAATACGCCAAGTTGCATACCATGAAAGGTTTCGAAGAGAACTGTCACCTATCCTCTGCACAACACATTCGACAGCGTCCATACTTTGTTGGACCAGTTCATATGGATGAGATCGTTGCACAGGGTCAAGGACACGAAGGTTTCCCAGACGAACTTGTTGGTTACAACTTTAAACTTTCAGATAAAGCACACATGATGTTTGAGAAGGACGCAGATCCACTTTTCAAACGTGACATGACTCATCACCTACGTGACTTAAACGATAAGATGATGAACTTTTTGTCAGTCAAGCATAATGCACTTGCCGCAGTATATCCACCAAAAGGATTTATCTCATGGCACAATAATGCAAATGCTCCAGGCTTCAATCTAATCTTCTCTTACTCAGAAGATGGTTCAGGTTACTTTGAGTACATTCACCCAGAGACGAAAAAAGTTGTTCGTTGTCAGGACAAGCCAGGCGAATGGACTTGTAAGGCAGCATACTTTGGTCACTATGGTGAATCTGATAAAGTAATGTATCACGCTGCGTCTACAGACGATTGGCGTGTCACGGTTTCATATGTTTTTGATCACTCAGAAGCATCCGAAGGTTTCCGTGCAATGGTTCTTGCAGATATTGAATCTGAAGACTAAAAATAACATTTTCTTCAAACCTTAAACTGTTATAAATAGAGTTAGAAGTTTTATAAACAGTTTAAGGTTCTGAGGAATATGGCAACTTACGAAGATTTCACAATAGACCAAGGTGCAGACCTAGCTCTTCAAATAGAGTTAGTTAATCCCGATGGTTCAAAGAAAGACCTTAACGGTTACTCAGCATCCGCAAAGATGAAAAAAACCTATAGAAGTGAAGAGTCTATTAATTTCACTGCTGTAATACCCTCTCCCGCCATAGAGGGAATCGTTACACTATCCCTAACCAATCTACAGACTGATCAATTGATAACTCGTGGTAGATATGTCTATGATGTCGAAATAAGTTTCAATGACGAAGAAGGCACCACTATCATAGAAAGGATACTAGAAGGCAAGATAAAAGTCAACCCTTCGGTAACAAGGTAATAATATGCCTATAAGAAGAGTCGGTGGTGTATCAGGGGTAGCATCTATTAGTGGGTTCGGTTCTGGAACTCAAGTTAAGCGTGTCACTGTCGGACGACCTATTAGCAATGTCGTACAGAGCATTGGTGCAAACATCAAGACATTTGATGGTCTTGGTGATATTCCTAGTATCGAAGAACTGAAACTAGGCGAGATTGGTATAAATACTCAGGACGGTAAACTTTATATCAAACGTGAGTATGATGGTGGCGTTCAAACAATTGTAGAGATTGGCGCTGTAGGAGATGAGAGTCTCTCTGCGACAACTACATTTAACGCATACATCTACACCTCTGACGGAACTCTTGATGTCATAACGGGTCCAGACGACTCTACAAACGTATTACAGTATGACCCAGACCCAAACAGTCCGTCAAGAATTCAAGTATATCTCAACGGTGTCTTGCTCCATCAAGGAATAGACTACGTTGCGAATGACGGGGAAACTATTTCCCTAACACACACTGTAGGCGATGAACAAGTTGTTCAAGTAGCAGCCTACAACTCCACTGGCGTTTCTTTTGGAAACGACCTCATCATAGATGACCACTTCGCCTTTATTGTGGGCACCAACGAAGAAACTCGTTTTTATCATAATGGTACTGACACAATCATTAAACATTTAGGTTTCAATGATAGTCAGTTTAAAATACAACACCAAAATGATGATATACTTGTTATGGACCAATCTGGAGTTCAACTCTCCGGTCCTTATACACTGAACGGCAGTAATGTTGCTACTCAAGTTGAAATAGATACACTGAATTCTAGATTAGATTCTCTAGACAGTGATCTACAAGATGTTACCGAATTATTGCAACAGTTATTACAGTTCAGACAGTAAAATAAATCTTCAAAGCAAAGAACATTTCATGTATAAATAAAAGGGTATATTAACCATCCTTAGTATTACATCAATATGATCAACAACAAATCTTTTAATAGGGTTCTCGCAGAAAGTTTATTCAACTTGGCTAAACAAAAGCAAGATGAAGTATCTGTCACGCCTGGACAAGAGACAAATTTGTTTGATTATATTGAAGGTACCTCATCATCAACCAATGACCGTACAGTGATTCCTGAAGCACAATCGATCACTGCTGTGGGCGACACTGCACTATTCGAGTTAAATGGTATACCGACTCGCGATGACTTGATTGATGTATGGGTAAATGATGTTCTTCAGCATCCTGAAGAGATTTATGAAACCATTGGCAATACTATACAATTCTTTGAAATCCCTCCAGCCGGAACGGACATCTATATCAAATTTCGTTAGTATATTATTAAACGTTTAATTATATTACAATTCTAAAACAACCTCATAAAACACAACCTAGGAGATAACCTAATGGCATTTAGGCAGATTAAATCCCCTGCTCTAGCGGACAAGGCGGTAATCAATACCAAGCTTGACGAAAGTGCGGTACAGGGACAATCAACCCTTACAGGTATGGTAGATCCATCATCGTGTTTCACCCTTCTATATGATGTCGGTACAGACTCATTAAAGAAGATTGGTGCAGACGCGTTCTTCGCATCGTTCTCTACGGACGACTTGCAAGAAGGGGCTAACCAATATTTCACACCTGAAAGAGCTAAGACTGCTGTTGCAGCTGATATCGCAAGTGCGGTAGCAGTAGAAACTAATCGTGCGACAGTAGCAGAAACACTATTACAATCTAACATTGACGCTGAAGCCTCTACACGTGGTTTGGCAGACGTTGCATTGCAAGCAAACATTGATGCAGAAGAAGTACGTGCAAAGGCACGTGAAGATTCTATCGAAGTAGCCTATCAGTCTGCTGATAGTGTATTGTCTGGTCGTATTGATTTACTACTAAACAACACTGATTCAGCTGCATTAGACTCGTTCGCAGAAATCATTGAAGCATTCCAAGATGCTGATGACGCACTATCCGCTTCAATCATTGCAAACTCTTCAGCAATCAGCAATGAAGTAACTCGCGCAGTCAATAAAGAAACAGAAATCAATGACCGTGTAAGTGTAGAAATTGCACGTGCACAATCTGCGGAATCAGCACTTGCTGTACAGATTGGTCAAGAAACGACTCGTGCAACACAAGCAGAATCGGCACTTGCTGCTCGAATCTCTACTGAAGAAGGTCTATCGACTTCTCTACAGAATCAGATTACTGCTGAAGTTACTCGTGCAACTAATGAAGAAGTACGAATCGAAGGTCGTTTAGACTCTGAAATTACTCGTGCTACTGGTGCAGAAGCTGCAAACGCGCAGAACATCACAGATGAAATTCTTGCACGTGCTGTTGCTGACACACAAGTCCGTACCGATCTAGGTGCAGATATTATTGCCGGTGACGCTGCTACTCTAGCATCTGCAAAGGCACATGATGATCTTCTTGTTGGAGATGCAACTGTAGACGGTACTACTAGTAATACTGTTACTGATCGCATCGCAACTGCAAAAGCAGAAGCAATCATCGAAGCAAGCAACTCTGTAGCAATCGAAAACTCTGCACGAATCGCTGAAGACTCAGACATCAACGCACGTATCGATCAAGAACTTATTGACCGTGCTGCGGGTGATACTACTCTACAGGGTAACATCGATACAGAAGAAGCTGCTCGTATTGCTGGTGACGCAAACCTACAATCACAAGTTGACTTCATCACAAACAACACTGATCCAGCTGCTCTAGACTCACTAACAGAAATCGTTGGTGCGTTCCAAGACGCAGACAGCGACATCTCTGCACTAGTATCGTCTAACACTACTGCAATCTCAACTGAGAAGTTACGTGCAGAAACAGCGGAAGGTGTTCTACAAACTAACATCAACACTGAAGCATCAACTCGTTCAACCGCTGACACTGGTCTACAGTCTCAGATTGATCAGTTAGTAGTTGATCTACAAGTTGATACAGACGACGTTCTTGCAGCTGCAAAAGCATACACAGACGCAGAGGCAGATTCACATCAAGCAGCTGCTCAGGCACATGCTGACGCGCAAGACGCTGCTCTAATCGGTGACGCATCGGTTGACGGGACTGTAGGTAACACTGTTACTTCTCGCATCCAAACTGTTAAGTCTCAATCATTTGCTTACACAGATGCAGAAGTTGCAATTGAAAAAGCACGTGCTGAAGCTGCCGAAGAAGCAGTCGCTCTACGTACTACTGTACTAGAAGGCGAGATGGACGCAGTTCAGGTTCTTTCTTCACAGAATGAAACCGATCTACGTGCAGAAGAAGTTGCTCGTGCATCAGGCGATACTAACCTACAAGGTCAGATCGATGCATTGAATGCAAACACTACAATCGACGTTGATGACCTACAAGACCAATTGGATGCAGAAATTCTACGTGCATCTGGTGTTGAAGCAACTAACGCAGCAGCAGTCGTTACTGAAAAGCAACGTGCAGAAGCGGTAGAAGCTGGTCTACGTACAGACACTAACACAAACACTTCAGGAGTTTCAACTAACGCTGGTAACATCGTAGTAGAACGTACTCGTGCACTTGCCGCTGAAGGTGCTCTAAGCACTCGTTTGGACTTAGTAGAAGACGACTTCAACGCAGTAGATTCCGATCTACAAGCACAGATTCTTGCTGAAACTGCAAGAGCCGGTGGTGTTGAAGCAGGTCTACAGACTTCTGTAGATTCTCTACAAACTCAAGTAACTGGTAACGACTCAGACATCCTTGCTCTACAGAACCTAGTAGGTAGTGATGTTGACGATCTACAAGACGCAATCGACGCAGAAGTCGTACGTGCAACTGCCGCAGAACTAGTAAACGCAACAGCAATTGCAGCAGAAACTACACGTGCAACTGGTGTCGAAGCTGGTCTACGTACAGACGTTGATTCTAACCAATCACAAATCACTGCAAATGATTCAGACATTCTTGCTCTACAAGTATTGCAAGCTGCTGATCACTCAGACAACCAAGCACAAATCACTGCTGAAGTTATTCGTGCAACAGCTGCTGAACTAGTAAATGAAAACGCGATTATTGCAGAACGCAACCGTGCACTTGGTATTGAAGGTGGTCTACGTACTGACGTGGATAGTGTTCAAGCACAAGTCACTTCAAACGATTCTGACATTCTTGCATTACAAAACCTACAAGCTGGTGACGTTACAGACCTACAATCACAGTTGGATGCGGAAATCGTTCGTGCCACTGGTATTGAAGGTGGAATCCGCACAGACGTTGACACCGTAACAGGTCGAGTCGATGCAATCATCGGTACATCTCCACAGACTCTAGACACTCTACAAGAAATCGTAGCTGCGTTTGAAGATGCGGACTCAGACATTCAGGGTATCATTGATTCAAACTCTGGTCGATTGACTACTGCTGAAACAGACATCGATGCACTAGAAGTACGTGCAACTGACGTTGAAGCTCGTGCAACTGCACTAGAAAGTCGCTCAACTTCTACTGAAGCAAAAGACGTAGAACAAGACGGTCGTCTATCAGTAAATGAATCAGACATTGATTCACTAGAAGCGAAAGTTGGTTCTACACTTCTACAAACTGTAGCTGGAACTACTACTGCTGCAATCAACGAACTACACTCTGAACTAGATGTCGAAGCAGGACATGTTGATACTCTACAGTCTGAAATGGACGCAGTAGAAGGACGTGCAACTGCACTAGAGACTCGTGCTACTGATCTCGAAACTGAGCAAACAGCACAGGGTGGTCGTCTAACAGTTAACGAAAGTGAAATTGACGCACTGCAAGCCAAGCAAGGTTCTGCAACGTTGGCAACTGTCGCTACTAACATCTCTGCTGCAATCAACGAACTGCACTCAGAGATCGATGGCGAAGCTGCTGATCTAACTTCTCTAGAAGCTCGTGTTACTACAGAAGAAGCCAATGTCGATACTCTACAATCTGAAATGGATACAGTAGAAGGACGTGCAACTTCCCTAGAGTCACGAATGACTACAGAAGAAGGTCACGTAGATACACTACAGACTCAGATGGGTACTTCAACTCTTCTAACAGTTGCTACAGACGTAACTGCAGCCGTAAACGAATTACACGGTCAAGCAGATTCTAACACAGGTCGTGTTGGTACTCTAGAAGTTGAAATGGACGCTGTCGAAGGTCGTGCGACTTCTCTAGAAACTCGTGCTGGTGCACTAGAAACTGAACAGGCTCTACAAGGTGGTCGTCTAACAGTTAACGAATCAGACATCGATTCTCTAGAAGCTAAGATCGGTTCTTCTTCAGAAGTTCTAGACACAGTTGCTCAAACTCTAGTTGGTGCAATCAACGAAGTACACGGTGAGACAGATACTAATACATCTGGTCTTGCGGCTGCTGTTGCTCGTGCAGATGCAGATTCAGACGCACTTGTTTCTGAAATTGCTGACCGCATCGCTGCTGACAGTCAGATCCGTATTGATCTAGCTGCTGATCGTAACACAGATCAAGCAGACTACATCGCACGTGACGCAGTTGTTCTTGCATCTGCACAAACTTACGCAGAAAACGAAGCAGATGACGCAGAAGCTGCAGCAAAACTTTACGCAGACGGTATCGTTGCTAACGAAGCAACTCTACGTGAAAACGCAGATAACGTACTAGACGGTAAGATCACTACTGAAGCAACTACTCGTGCAAATGCTGATAACGCTCTAGACTCACGTACTACTGTACTTGAGACAGAGATGACTGCAACACAGATTGCCGCTGGTGTCAACGCAGACGGAACATACGCTGCTCCAAGTGGTACTAACTACATTGACCTATCTTCATCTCTAACAGATGCAGACAAGAAGTTAGACGCTGCAATCAAAGCGGTTGATACAACTCGTAACTCACAAGTTAACAACCTACAATCACAAATCGACGCTGAAGTCGTACGTGCAACTGCCGCAGAAGGTGTTTTAACAACTAACCTATCTGGTGAAGTAACTCGTGCGTCGGACGCTGAAGCTGCTCTAGGTGTACTAATCACCACTAACGCAACTGCTATCTCAGATGAGGCAAGTCGTGCGCAAGGTGTTGAAGGTTCACTACAGACTCAAATCGATTTCATCACTTCGAACACTGACTCTGCCGCTCTAGATTCATTGACAGAAATCGTTGCCGCTTTCCAAAGCGCAGACGGTTCTCTTGCTGGTCTAGTTGCTCAGAACCAGACGGATATCGCAACTAACGCTTCAGGTCTTGCTCAGGAAATTACTGATCGAGTCGCTGGTGATAATGCAGTCCGTGGTGAGTTCGCTGCTGCTGATGCCGCACTACAAACTCAGATTGATGGACGTGTCCAGAGGTCTGGCGATTCAATGACTGGCGACCTAGCAATGGGTGGAAACAAAGTTTCCGGTGTTGCAACTGGTACTGACGCTGCTGATGCAGTGAACAAAGGTCAGATGGATGCGGGTCTTGCTGCACAGCATATCTCACAGTTCTCTACAGACGATCTAGTAGAAGGTACTAAGAAGTTCTTCAGCGATGCACTTGCTCGCGCTTCAGTATCTCTAACAGATGTCGCTGGTGCTGGTAAAGCGTCATACGACCAATCAACTGGTGTATTCTCAATCGACACTGCTAAGACCATGTTGGAACTAGCAGACGTATCTGATACAGCATACGACGGTAAGAACGGTTACGTATTACGTGTAAATAACACTCTAGACGGAATGTCTCTACAAGATCCAACTCAGTTGGCATTCAACAACGCACAACGTCAGACTATGTCTGGTGACGGTGCGCAGTCTACTTTCGCTCTGAACTTCTACACGCAAGATCAGAACGCGATCGTATTCGTTGGTGGTGTTATTCAGGATCCATCGGTTCACTACTCGATTGATGCTGCTAACCAGACTATCACGTTCAACGCTGCACTTCCAGTTGGTACACAAGCGGTTGTTATCGCTCAGTCTACTAACTCAGTTGGTGTACTTGATCCTAAGTCTGTCGGTCTGGAGACTCTTGCGGATAACATCAAGGTATTCGAACAGGGTAATGATGTTGTTGCCGGAACTTCTGCTACAGTAGTTTCTGCATTCAATAAGACAACTTATCGTTCTGCTAAGTACGTAGTTACTACAGAATTGAACGGTGAGTTCGAGACTCGCGAATGTCTAGTTATACACAACGGCACAAACGCGTTCATTACTGAATATGGTATCCTATACACTGGTTCCTCACTATTGGGTGACACAGACGTACAGGTTAACGGTTCAAGTGTTGAATTGACTTACACGGCTGTAGACGCTGGTGCGGTAGTATCTGTATCTGCGACATACGTCGACGCATAATAACGTCGGGGGTAGAATCAGTCTACCCCCACTTCTCTAATATATTCTAAAAGGTATAAACTAATGAGTACTAACAAAAAGTTTAGAATTCAGAACGGAGCTGACATAGTTGGAGAACTATCAATCAACGACGTTACTGTTATTGGCGCAGACGGCAAGGTTGTCGCAGGGGCCATCCAAGATGCGGTAGCAAGTTTAACTGCTGCTGACATCGCGGACCTACAGTCGCAAGTTACCGCGATTCTAGGTACGTCTCCAGAAACTCTGGATACATTGCAAGAAATCGTAACTGCATTCGAAGGTGCGGACAGCACTCTAACAGGTTCTGTTGCTCAGAACGCATCTGACATTGCAACAATCAATACTACTCTAACAAACGGCGTTGCAACACCAACTGACATTGCTACATTAACTGCGTCAGTTACCGCTGAAGAAACTCGTGCTACTACAGCTGAAGCAGCAAACGCTGCGGCAATTGCTGCTGCAAACTCACGTACTTCTGGTATCAGCACATCTTCAGGTTCAACTGATATTCAGATGACTGCTGAACTTGACATGGATAGTAACAACATCAAGAACGCTAATGATGTTTATGCTGCTCGTGGATTCATTGATCACATTGAAGCAGATGACCTAAAAGTTCAAACGGGAACTGTCGATTTCGAAGGTTCTATAGTAAACTTCGGTTCGTCAACAATCACTGGTAGTGGTTTCGGTAATGCCACTAAGACAGAGGTCGATCAACACTTAAACATTTCTACTGCTAATGCTGGCGAATTCGTCAAGTGGACTGGTACAGACTATGAGTGGACCGATCTAGTAAGTGGCCGTTTGGCAACAGATCAACTTCAGATTGCATCTGGTGGTTCAATAACTGCTACTGGTCCTGGCGGAACATTCGACTTCCAAGACGGTATTGTCATGCTAAGTGGTTCGGATGTTAGAGTTGATACTCCGACAGACGTTGGACAAGCTGCTAACAAAGGATATGTTGATGGTGTTGTTGCGGCAACTGTAGACGCTGCCCCTGCGGCATTGGATACGTTGAACGAACTAGCTGCGGCACTTGGTGACGACGCGAACTTCTCTGCGACAGTAGCAACATCCATTGGAACCAAAGCAAGTCAAACTGATCATGACGCAGAAGTTGCTGCTCGAATTGCGGCCGTTAGTTCGGAAGCAAGTACACGTAGTTCTGCTGACGCAGCTCTACAAGCAGAGATAGACGCTCTTGAAGTACTTCAGTCCGGTGACGTATCTGGTCTACAAGCACAGATTAATGCGGAAGCAGGACGTGCGGCAAGTGCAGAAGCAGTTAACGCTGCGAACATCGTGTCAGAAACATCTGCACGTAGTTCTGCTGATGCTGCTTTAGAGTCTGACATCATTGGTCTACAGAATCAGGTCAGTACTATTATTTCTGGTTCCCCTGCGTCTCTAGACACATTGGTTGAGATTGTATCTGCATTTGAAACTGCTGACGCATCCCTATCTGGTGTTATCACGGCAAACGGTGGTCGATTGACTACTGCTGAGAACAACATCACTGCACTCGAAGCGGACCTAACTGCTGAAGAGTCTGCACGTGGTGCTGGTGATGTTGCACTACAGGCAAACATTGATGCAGAAGCAACAACTCGATCTAACCTTGGTTCACAACTTCTAGGCTACATCAACATCAACGGTGCTGCAATTACCGCTGGTGATAATGCTAACTCTGCGGAAATTGCGACTGAGAAGTCACGTGCGGAAGGTGCTGAGGCTACTCTACAGTCTAACATCGATGCATTGACATCTTCTACAGGTGGTGATGTTAGTGGTCTACAGGCAAACATTGATGCAGAAGCATCTACTCGTAGTTCTGCTGATAGCGCACTACAGAGTTCGATTGACGCTGAAGAAACTCGTGCGACATCTGCGGAAGCTGGACTACAGTCTCAGATTTCTAATGTATTGTCTAACACAGACGCAACTGCACTAAACTCTCTTGCAGAAATCGTTGCTGAGTTCCAATCTGCTGACAGCACTCTAACAGGTGCGGTTGCTGGACACGGTACTCGATTGACTTCTCTAGAGTCATCTACATCTGCAATCCTAGCATGGGATACAGATAACGTCTCAGAAGGAAGTACTAATAAGTACTGGACTCCAGAGCGTACTAAGACAGCTCTATCTGGTGGTCTATGTATCACTTATAACTCTACTACTGGTGAGATTAAGATTGATGAAGCAGAAACTGCATCATCTCTACACGTTGCATCTTCATCGGATGCAAACGAACTAGGTGGACAGGCTCCATCTCACTACCGTATCGATGTATACGATGTGAATGGTACAGTTGTAAACTAATCTAGGTTTCGACCAAGATATGAAAGGGGACTTCGGTCCCCTTTTTTTATATTTATTTTTGATATAAATAAACGTATAAATAGTAAGGCAACCAATATTGGACTATAGTCATGTATTCAACAAGTAGAGAAGATTTAATCGATTACTGCCTTCGTGCTCTAGGGCATCCGGTAGTCGAAGTTAATATCGATGAAGAACAACTCGACGATCGTATCGACGAAGCATTACAGTGGTTTCGTGAAAATCATCCGGACGGTTCTAAGAGATATTACCTAAAACATCAATTGACTCAGACCGATATTGATAACCAGTCAGTAGATTTAAGCGACAGTCTGGATCTAAGTGCAGTAGTAAGAATGATCCCTATGAGTTTTAGTAATGCTCACAACGGATGGTTCAGTGACTCGTGGCAGTTCATGTCCCATACCATTAGTGACTTCGCCAATGGTGGTGGTCTATTGGGTGATCTAGCACACTACGAGCAGATGCAACAACAACTATCATTATTGGACATGAAACTAGGCGGTCATCCACAAATTACTTTTGACCGACAGTACAATAGAATTAACTTACATGTTTCTAAAACGAATCTTAAACTAGATGACTATGTAATATTTGAAGTCTACGGTATTAGAAATCCAGACGAAACAGTAAACGAATATAACTCGCTATGGAATCATCGATTCCTCAAAGAATATTCAACCGCATTGATTAAACGTCAATGGGGAACAAACCTAACTAAATTTGATGGTATGACTTTGCCTGGCGGTATTACAGTCAACGCTCGTCAGATCTATGAAGACTCTCTACAAGAGATAGAGAAAATCATGGAGAAATTCCGTAACGAGGAAGATGAAGGTCCAATCTTCTTTATGGGGTAAAGCATGGCCACCAATCCATATATCACTACAAAAAGTAGAGCAGAACAATCGCTCTATGAAGATCTTTTAATCGAATCAATCCAGTTCTATGGTCAGGATGTATATTACCTACCAAGAGAGGTTGTCGAAAGAGAAGACATATTCCTAGACAGCATTCAGTCTCAGTTCTCAGACGCATATAAAGTAGAAGTGTACATTGAGAACGGTGATGCTTTTGATGGAGAGGGTGATCTGTTCACCAAATTTGGTATCGAATTGCGAGACCAAGCAACCTTTGTCATTGCACGTCGACGATGGAGAGAATTGATTGGAGACCGCCTCTCTGAGTACGAGTTCCGTCCACGTGAAGGTGACTTAATATTCCTTCCTCTATCAGAGTCTTTGTTCGAGGTAAAGAGAGTCGAGACAGAAACTCCTTTCTACCAGTTATCACAACTACCTCAATTCCGTATGCAGTGCGAGTTATTCGAATTCTCAGACGAAGATTTCGACACTGGCATCCCTATGATAGACCAAGTAGAAGAAGAGTCTGCATTCCAGTACGAATTAACTATGGAACCAGAGACGGAAGAAAATGAAGAACAGCATTATGCCATTGGAGAAGTGGTGACCCAAACCTTTGCAGACTATGTTATGGAAGGAGAGGTTACTGAATGGAACGGTCAGACCCGCTTGTTGAAACTAGCACACAATGGATCTAGTGACGGGGAAGAGCGAGTATGGTTAGACACCATGCCTATAAGGGGAGACTGGGCAGAACTTACTCCAATAACAATTACTGACGGCATAAACGAAATACAACCTCTTTCCCAGAATCAAACATTCGATGATTTCGCTAATGACTTCATAGATTTCACTGAGACAAATCCATTCGGAGATATATTACAATGATTGGAAGTCATTTCTATCATAAGCGTGTGCGTACTTGTGTTGCGGTATTTGGTTCTCTGTTCAATGACTTACATGTTTTGAGAACAGATGCTAATGGAAAGGTGTTGTCCCAAGTCAAGGTACCACTATCATATGCGCCAAAGAGATCTTTTCTCGAACGCCTAGAAGAGATGTCTAACGGAGAAGAAGCAGAACGAAGAGTTGCGATGAAACTTCCTCGCATGTCGTTTGAGATAACCTCTATAGCATATGACTCTACCCGACAACTTCCCAAGGTAAATGGATTTGGCGGTATAGTATCTTCAGATAATAATTCTCAACGAAAAATGTATGTGGGTGTCCCATATAATGTTTCCTTTTCTTTAGCAGTTTATGCTAAATCTCAAGATGACGCATTACAAGTGGTAGAACAAATTATCCCATACTTCGCACCACAATACACATTGACAGTAAAACCATTTGCTGATCAACCAAATATCAAAGAAGATGTTCCGATTGTACTTTCCGGACTAGACTTTCAAGACGACTATGAGGGTGCCTTAGAACAAAGGCGAACCATTATATACACCCTGAACTTTGAGATGAAGGTAAACTTCTATGGTCCGGAGTTGACACAGAACATTGTTCGGGAAGTAAGTACGAACATTAATGTTATACAGAATGACAGTGATGTATTAGGTTCTTTAATAACTACAGCCCCAGACCCTATTGATGTGAGTCCGGATGATGATTACGGTTTCGAAACTACAATAACAGTTTTTGAACCTGAATCGTAACCCAACTTTATTTAAGACATAGATATACATTATGAGAGACGATAGCAAACCACCTGCTCTTTTTGATGAGGAGCAGAAGAAAAACTTTGTTCATGAACAAGATTACGAGTATTCTCGTGACACTTACTATGATCTAATTGAGAAGGGTCGTGAATCACTAGAACTCATGATTGAAGTCGCACGGGAGAGTGAACACCCTCGTGCTTTTGAGGTTCTATCTGGTATGATCAAAGGCATCGCAGATGTTAATGATAAACTAATGGACCTCAATAAGAAGCAGAAAGAACTTACCAAAGAAGACAAGCCCGCCGAGTCAACAACCAATAATAATCTATTCGTCGGTTCTACTACAGACCTTCAGCGTATGCTGTTGGGAGATGAGAAAGTAATTGATCAAGACGAAGATGAATGAGTTCCTACACTAAGAATTCCTATCTAGGTAACCCGCAAGTCAAGCGAGACGGTGTCGCTGAAGAGTGGGACAAAAAGAAACTCCGCGAATACCGTAAGTGTATGAGGGAACCAGCATATTTTTGTAAAAAGTATGTTAAGGTCGTGCATCTGGACAAAGGACTTGTCCCGTTTAAACTATATGATTATCAAGAGAAGATGTTTGATCACTTTAACGATAATCGATTCTCTATTGTCTTGGCGTGCCGCCAGTCGGGTAAATCAATATCCTCTGTAGGATACCTTCTATGGTATACCTTATTCCATCCTGAAAAGACCATCGCAATCCTTGCAAACAAAGGTGCCACTGCACGTGAGATGTTATCTCGTGTAACCCTCATGTTAGAGAACCTACCATTCTTCTTGCAGCCAGGATGCAAAGCGCTCAACAAAGGGTCCATTGAATTCTCGAACAACTCTAGAATCATTGCGTCTGCGACATCTGGATCATCCATTCGTGGTATGTC